>Ga0066256_1000509_pt3 | contig 69462 bp, 66 predicted proteins | sample ThiBio_1000_biof_FD_87107 | JGI IMG/M metagenome (GOLD analysis project Ga0066256, IMG submission 87107) | Wastewater bioreactor microbial communities from Cape Town, South Africa - Thiocy_expt_1000_biof (version 2) | ecosystem: Engineered > Bioreactor > Thiocyanate-remediating >... | reverse complement strand
GTCTCAGTGATCACGAATTTCAAACTGGTGAAAAAGTTATTGTATAAATTATACTAAGATATTGCCAACGGCTCGTGTGACGCAAAACGGAACGGTTAGAGAAACATTTTTTCCGCGATAGCCACGCTTTCAGGCTTGCCCACGTCAATCCATCTTTCAGCATTGTGATTAAACCCTAAAATAGTGTGGGATTTTGCGAGCTCAAGGTAAAGGTCAATGAGTGAAAATTTACCTTCAAAATAATTAAGGTTAAAAACGTCATATTCAAAAACCACAACACAATCGTAAGATTTCGCTGCCGGTTTTACCATCGGTATTGAAATTCTTTCTTCCCCCGTTGTATTATTGCGCCAGCCGCTAAGCCTGCCCGCTGCATCAAACAAAAGATTGCGCGAAGTGTTGCGATTGCCGACAGCCAGTGATATCAGTGGTTTGTGAGCCTCATGATATTTAAGAAGATCGTTTATGTTGAGATCAGTAAGTATATCTGCATTTAACGTGATGAATCTTTGAGCGGGGTTGAACAGCTTTTGCGCATTGAGCAAACCACCGCCTGTTTCCAGTACGGCATCTGTTTCATCACTAATGATAATGTTGCTCCCCCAGCCCTTATTTTTTTCAATCGCTTCAACAATCTGTTCGACAAAGTGATGGACATTTACAATCACCTCAGTAATGCCATATTGTTGTAAATACTCAACATTGCGTTGCAATAAACTCTTACCATTAATAACCGCAAGAGCCTTAGGATGCTTATCTGTCCACGGTTTGAAGCGCGTGCCGAGGCCGGCACAGAAGATCATTGCCTGAAGTGAAGAATTATCCTTTAACGGCATAAAATATTCTAAATTTTTATTAAACTCTCAATCATTACCTATCAACTATTAACTATGCTCCACATCATTACGCCAATTCTTTTCATCCTGCACCCAATGATTTAGTTCTATGTTAACTTTAAATTTATTTTTCAGGTGCCTTGCCATTTCATCTGCTGCATACACGCTTCGGTGCTGACCGCCGGTGCAACCAAAGTTCACGTAAAGGCTTTCGAAGCCGCGTTTGATGTAATCTTCAACAGTAATATCCACCACATCAAAAACACTGTGCAAAAATTCGGGCATTTTAGTTTGTTGTTCGAGGTAATCGATCACTTCCTTATCACGACCGGTTTTGGATTTCATGCTTTCAATACGGCCGGGATTCAAAATACCGCGACAATCAAACACGAAGCCACCGCCGTTTATATCATCCTTCATCGGTAATCCCTTCTTGAATGAGAAGCTGCCAATCTTTACAACAAGCGGCGTTTCTGCCGTGGCTTGTACAGGTGTAAATTCCTCAATCACCTCATCGGTGATACATATCTGTAAAACTTTTTCAAATTCCGGCAATGCAATGCCCATCGGGCTTTTTGCAATAAAAGATTTCAGGTTATTTAATGCCAGCGGAATACTTGTTAAAAAGTGAGCCTTTCTTTCAAACAAGCCTCTGAAACCATAAGCGCCCAGCACCTGCAATAATCGAATCAATACATAACCGTTGAACTGCCCTGTGAAGCTCATTCTGTTCAAAGGCTTATCCAGCAAGGGTTCCAGCGCATTCATATAATCAGCCAGCAAGTTTTCTTTCCAGTCTTCGGGTAGGTTTGCCCGCGCCTGCCATAAAAGGGACGCCACATCGTACTGTGGGGCGCCTTTCATTCCTCCCTGGTAATCTATAAAATGTACAGCGTTATTTTCATCAACCTGAATATTCCGGCTTTGAAAATCGCGGAACATAAAAAATTTGTGATCGGTATGTGTAAGGTAGCTGGCCAGTGCTTCAAAATCATCAATCAGCTTCTGCTTGTCATAAGGTTTACGCAACGCATCTAAAAAATAATATTTGAAATAAAGCAGGTCTGCCATGATTGCCTGCCGGCCAAACTCAGAGTTAGTAAGGCATTTTGTATAATCAAGGCCTTTATCGCCTTCAACCTGCAGCCTTGCGAGCTTGTCAAGGCTTTGTTTGAAAAGATTATATACTTTATCATTGTAGCCTTCGGATTCCAGCCTGTTGATTAACGACACCGTGCCGAAATCCTCCTGCAGGTAGCAGGTTTTGTCATCGCTGACGGCATAAATATTTGCGACGGGCAATCCCTTCTTATAAAAATGATCGCTGAAGTAAAGAAAAGATTCATTCTCCTTAATATTAGCACCGAAAGCTCCAATTATCGGCTTGCCATCCTGCCAAATTCTGAAATACCTTCTTTCGCTTCCTGCCTGTTGTAAAACGTCAATCGCAGAAGGCTCTTTCCCGGCCCAGCGAACATACAAGTCATTTACTTTTTTAACTTTATCCTGCATCGGGCAAATGTAAAGGAAAAATGCAGTCCCGATAAGGGCATCAGGAATAAAATATTAACCATGTAGCCTTAAAAGTGACTCCTTTATTTCCCTTTTAGCTTCGTATCTTAGCAATTCATCAAACGAAATTTTTCATGCCAGTTATTTTACCGGTGGAAGGCAAGCTACCACAAATAGGAGAAGACTGTTATATAGCTCCCAACGCAACTGTTGTTGGTGATGTGGTAATGGGAAACCAATGCAGTGTATGGTTCAATGCCGTTGTGCGCGGCGATGTAAATTTTATAAGAATAGGCGATAAAGTAAATATTCAGGATGGTGTGATCGTTCACTGTACCTATCAAAAATGCGGCACAACTATCGGGAATAATGTTTCCATCGGGCATAGGGCAATTGTACACGGATGCACTTTGCACGATAATGTACTAATTGGCATGGGCGCCATTGTAATGGATAATGCGGTAGTGCACAGCAATACCATTATTGCCGCAGGCGCGCTGGTTTTGGAAAACGCCGTTTGTGCCCCCGGAAGTATTTACGCCGGAGTTCCTGCAAGAAAAGTGAAAGATATTTCACAGGAACTGGTGCATGGACAAATAGACAGGATTGCTAATAACTATGTGAAATATTCGGGGTGGTTTAAGGAAAAAGAATAGAATCGCCGGAGTTGCTTAGACTTTTGCTTCGCGAGGTTTTTAAATTATTCGATACACCATTTCTGAGTTCGAACTTTCAATTTTCTATCAAATACGTTGGGAGAACTAATTCAACTGTTAATATATTTTTCGAGTATCTGCCAGCAATACCACTCCTGCCGCGGTAAATGGAAGGGGCCTTTAAAAAGATTTCCCTTTGCTGTTTGTGCAATGCTTCCATCGCGGTGCAGATAACCAAACCATTCTCCCCGGTCTTTATCATGAAAATGTTTATAAGCATATTCATGGATCATTTTATGCCATCGTGCATATTTTTCGTTACCGGTAATTAAATATGCGAGTAGTGTGGCTATGATTGTTTCATTTTGAGGCCACCAAAATTTCATATCCTGCCAGTACTCCTGCACAGGTTTGTGATGCACATCCCTAAAGTATAAAATACCGCCATGCTCCGCATCCCAGCCACGCTCCCACATATAATCCAGCATGCGGCAACCCAGATCAATCAAATGCTTATTATTATTGCGGTAAACCGCCTCGTGCAAAATAAACCATGCTCCTTCAATGGCATGGCCGGGGTTTAAAGTGCGGCCATCCACGTGATCAATAATGGAGCCATCGGACGCTACCTGCTCCATCACACATTTAATATCGTCTTTTACATGATAGGTTTCAATATCGCTGATCCATTTGCTGATGTATTCATCGCATCGTTCATCGCCAATTGTTTCGCGTAGCGTTTGCGCAGTATTCATCATAATCATTGGCCCGCCGATGCCCCGCGAAGGGCGCGTATCAGTAAACTTAGGTTGTAATTTTTTTCCGCCGCTCATGTATTGCAGGCAGGTGGTAAAAATATCGCGTGCTTTTTGAGCAGCCTTTTCATCACCTGATGCTTTAGCATAAGCAGCATTGGCGATCACCGCAAAAGTTTCAGAGAAAAAATACCTTCGCTTTCTAATGGGGTTACCTTCCCTTGTAACATGAAAAAACATTTGCCCGTCTGCGTCAAAACAATGATTGTTCAAAAAATCTATTCCCGATTTTGATGCAGACAACCATTGTTCATTTTCTTCAACAGTATTATAAAGTGTTGCAAGTAGCCATGCCGCCCGCCCCTGAATCCATACGGCCTTATCATCATCTATCAATGATCCGTCCGCGTCGCGCATTAGCAGGTAGCCGCCGTACTCTTCATCTACGCTGCGCGGAAACCAAAATGGAACCGTATCCTTTAATAATTGATTTTTATAAAAATCTTTGAGTGTTATTAAATCGTCGCGGGTGTACATTGTCTGAACTTTGATTTTGAAATTGATTTATTTGATTTCTATGATTAATGTTATCGGCTATGACTTTAGTATAAAACAAAACCTATGTAGGGCTGTATTTTTTATTCTCCAAACGTTTAAAATTGAGGCTTGGTTCACCAAAATTTATTAGTAGTCCAACCTCAAGATTATAAGCCTCGAGATAATTAATAGCTTGTGCCAAATGAACCTTTTCCAGCTGTATGATAGCTTTTAATTCAACGGACACGACTCCTTCAACAAGGAAATCCACACGTCTTGTTCCTATTTGCAATTGCTTATAATAGATTGGCATTTCATATTCCCTTGTAAAATTAATTTCAGCAATTCGCATTTCGATTTCCAGCGCTCTTTGATAAATCACCTCCTGAAAACCGTTGCCTAAAGTAGCATGAACAGTCATTGCACACCCAATAATCTTAGATGTGAGGCCAGAATATTTGTATTGTTCGTTTATCATTGTCGGAACTATGATTTTAAAGTGATTTTTTTGATAGCCATGATTGCAACTCCTTAATCCCTCTGACAATGAAAAGTATTGGTTTTGTTTTTCATCATCTTCAATCATAAAAATAATTCAAATCATATAAATCATGGTTCAGACAATTTTTACCGCCATTTCACCGCTGTAAACACTATTTTAGAATAACCGTCCTGCTCGTAAAAAACACCAACACGTCTTTTGTCAATTTTCACCACATCAGAGTAAGCTGCGTGATCGCCTTTGCCGGGCCGGTTGTACACCAAAAAGTTTTTCTTCCAGGTTTTGCCGTTGTTTTTGCTAATGCGAACAGTGAGGTTATTTCTTTGCACCGTATCCGCAGCGTTGGAGAATGCCAACACCGCACGGCCCCAGCTTTTTCCAATTGTTAATAACGAGCCCTGGCATACCGGATCGGGAAGGTGCTTATCGAAATGCTGATCTTTCCAGGTTTGGCCGCCATCATCACTTAAAGCAATGTATCTTTCCCTAACGTGGCCCTGCTGGTTTCGCAGGTTGAGCATCAACCGGCCTTTACTGATTTCTGCGGCCATATTTTCGTTACCGCCTTCAAGGTTTACATTTTCACTTAAGTGAAATGTTTTCCCATGGTCATCCGTATAAAAGCCATGTGCCCTGTAATCTTTAAATGCAGGCCGGGGATCGCCCGCAGAATGGTTTGCGGCCACATAAATACGGCCTTTATATTTTCCGCTATTAAATTGCATCGCGTGGCCGGGGGTATTGGCATAACTTCTCCAGTCTTCGGGGAAATTGTATGCAGGGTTAACGGCGGGCTGTTTGGGGCGATGCGTTTGCATAGTAATATTGACAGGGGCGCTCCAATTAAGACCCCCGTCAACTGATGTAATGTCCCACACTTCCCGCAGGCCTTTTCCTTTGCGCACTTCACCCTCGTGATTGTTGCCGGTATTATAGAACAGGAATATTCTTCCCTGCGGGTAAGCAGGATCAGTAAGATCAACCACAGGCGCAGGATTGCCGGCTTGCAGTTTATCGTAATCCACAACTGTTTTTATGGCGCCCCATGTAAACCCTTTATCGTTGCTTATTTTAAGCACAATATTTACATCACCATAATCGCCGGCATGATCAACGCGGCCTTCGGCAAATGCCAGCAAATTACCATTGGGTAGATTAATGATTGCCGGTATGCGATAACTTTTATGCCCTTCCTGCCCTGATACAAAAACAGGAACATTTTGCTGGGCTATTACAAAGGTTGAAAACAAACTGCTGAGCAGTATTACTGAAAGTACAAGTGTGCGACGCAACATAAGCTGATATTTATTCTGAAGTTGATAAAATAATAATTATTCCATATTTTGAACTTTTGGTTTGAGTGCCACAAGCTGCAGCACCAACGCCACTGCAACAATACCGGCAAGCGCAGCAAAGCCCAGGCCAAAATTGCCTTCATCTTTAAATTTGCCCAGCACCTGCGTAACAGCCGCACCGGCAAACACGCCCACCATGTTCATAAACCCGTAAGCCGTGGCGCGAAGATTTGATGGTACAAACTGGCAAAGGATGGGCATATTGTTGGCGTCGAACATTCCGAAACCCACGCCAAAAAGTACTGCCGCGGCTACAACCGCAATAAAGGAAGTTCCCAAACCTAACAACACAAGCGAGGGAATGGTTAAGGCCAATCCGATGGCGCCTGTGTACACCCGCCCGCGAATATTTTTTTGCACCCAGTTATCAGACAACGGCCCTCCGATGAAAACCGCGCCAACAAACGAGGACGCCGCCATAATGATGGTTGACAAAGGACCGGCTTCCGACATGGGTATTTTTAAGGTATCTGCAAATAAGGTGGGCAGCCAGTTTTTTGTAGCCCAACCGGGCAGGCTCGGCGCAGCAAAATAAAACAGGATGACCCAAAATGCAGTCATAGAAAATAACATTGAAAGCCCTTTAAGCAACGGCAGTTTGGTTGAAGCTAATGATTTATCATTGAGATTCAGCTTTCTGGATTTTTTTTCTCTTAAAAAGAAAACCAGAACTATTGAATACACGATACCAATAATACCAAACCAATGGAATGCAGTATGCCAGGTGTATTTTTCAGCTACGGTTGCGCCAAAACCGCCCAATGCCTGGCCCAGGTATAAACCCGTCATGTGAATACCCACTGCAAGTGAGCGCGTTTTGCCGGTGTGATAATCTGCGATCATCGCAAGGCCTGCGGGAATATACAGCGCTTCGCTAACACCCATAAAACCCCTTAACCATAAAAGCTGATTGTAAGTGGTTGCCATGCCCATACCGTAAGTTACGGCGCTCCAAACAAACAGGCTGCCCACGATCAGCCATTTACGGTTCACGCGGTCGGCAATACTGCCGGCGATCGGGCTCATCACGGCGTAAATCCACATGAAAACCGACATTAAAAAACCAAAAGCTTCGGCCTTTTGCAATTCAACTATATCCACCTTAATGGCATGTTGCATGGTGCTCAGCATTTGGCGGTCCATATAATTTAACAGTGCCACAATTGACAACAGGCCTACAACCACCCAGGGGTAAGATGATTTCTGATTTGTGATTTCCGATTTATGATTTTGTATTTCGGGCATGATATTTTTTTAATTTAACCGAAGGAGAAATATGTGGCCCCTTCGTTGCATATCTGGCAGGCATCGCATATTTAATCGTTAACTGCAATATAAAGAACTATTCGTTTGCACACAGTAACCTTTGCGGAAAGGACAGGCTCCACGGGCAACTGTAATAAAACCCAATCAGCGCCGCGCTTGCAAAATCTGTGGCGTCCTCACACCCGCCTTAATTTCGCCGGATGGTATAAAAACTTTATCCCCGATTTTCACCGCAGTTGTTGTTGCCGGCGCATCAAATGGGATGCTACCACTCGCTGTCCATTCATCAGTTTTTACATTATACCAAAGCACTTCTTTACTAAAGCCGGGATGCGTAGATTGAATCTTTATCTTTTCTTTAGTCAGTTGCTCTTTAACAGTGGAATCTTTTTCTGCATTGATCTTCGCAATGATCGTTTCCGTTTTATGAAACGTTTCGCCTTTATCACCACCAAACATTACAATATATTCATCGTTGATAATGGTTCCTGTTCCGGCACATAAAGCATAAGGCATTGATTTTTTCTGTTTCCATTCGTTGGCGGCAATGTCATACTCGTATAAAGTGGCGTACAAATCACTAATACCGGAAGGCGTTTTCTTTCGGCCACCGGCTAAAAACAATTTTCCTTTTCCTGCTGCTACCAATACCGCGTGGGAAGTGGCTTGTGGCAGGCTTTTGAGCTCTTCCCAACCTGCAGCGGTATCATTCAAATTCATCGTAAAAAGCCCTGCAGATGTTGCTTCTTTCGTTTCGCCACCGGCAACGTACAACGAACTGCCAACCACAGCGGCAGCTGCATTGGTGATGCCAATAGGTAGTGGGGGCAGTTTGGCAACAACAGCTTTCCCGTCCTTCCACTGCGTAAACAGTACATCCGGTATTATACCTGTTTCATTTTCTCCGCCGATGCTTATAACACCTTCCGGCGTGGAAACATTTGCGCTATAAGCAAGAGTTGCAGGCAACCTGAAAAGTTCAAATTTATTTTCTGCGGGTTTATAAACCCAAAGCTCATCGTGATACTTTTTTTGGCCTCCCAGCCACGGCATCCCCTCGGGGAAATTAGCGCCGCCACCAATAAACAAAACACCGTTATGTGTACCGGCAACCGGCCCCGCATAACCTATTGATTGGGGCTGGCCCGCCTCCGGCGGAATTTCCGAAACGATGCTCCATTTTAGTTCGTGCTCATCTTTTTGCACGGGATTGCAATCAATCATCATAATGATAATTAAAAATAAAAGGATAAATAATTTATATGGTTGATTATAACTGACCATCATCGTAGCATTACAGGTTGAAAGTTACTCCAACAATCCTTTTCGAAAATATTTGTATTTTTACAAAAACGCAAATATGGGTGTCGTAATTAAAATATCAAAAAATACTGATCGGACTGAAGTAGTTAAAGCGCTCCAAAAGTTACACGAAAAACAAAAAAGAAGCACTAAAAAAACTTTAGCTGACTTTTACGGTTTACTACCCGATGCATTTCCTGATGGATTGGAATATCAGAAAAAAATGAGAAATGAGTGGCGCTAAATACATTGCAGATACAAGCGCTTTCATCAACCTGTTAAAACAACATTCCGGATTGCAACCATTGCTGAATGCAACATGGCATTATTGCTTCATTACAGAAATAGAACTTTTAGGCAAACCAGGCATTACTTCTGCCGAAATCAAGATCATCAAAGAACTTCTATCTACATGTGTTAAAATATTACACACAGATGATATTACAAAAGAAGCGGTTTCGATAAAGCAACAATACTCATGAAGGTTCCCGACTCAATTATTGCTGCTACTGCTCTTGTTGAAAATCTCCCTATTATTACTTACGACAAAGATTTCAGCAGGATTGAAGCACTTAACATGGTATTATTGGAGTTTTAATTTCTTAATGAAACTTCTCTATCGCCTTAACAGAGTTAAAACTCTCAAACCCAACCGCCGCCACATCTTTTTTAAAATCTTCAAATTGTTCCGCACTCATATTTTTTACAGGCAAACGGAAACCTCCGCAATCCAATCCCACTATTTTCATAAATGCTTTGCCGGTTGCAATGCCACCGTATTTGCCTAACAAACGAATCATATCAATAGATTGTTGTTGCAGGTCACGGGCTTTGATTAAATCTCCGCTTTTAAAAGCATCCTGCATATCGTAATAAAGTGGCGCGGCGTAATTGTAAGTGCTGCCCACCGCGCCAAAACTTCCCAACACTAATGCGGATAACATGTTTTCATCGCGGCCCCAAAGCATATCGTAGCGGCCATTTTCAACATACATGCAGGAAAGAAAATCCATAAAATCTTCATGTGTGTATTTGATGCCTGCAAAGTTTGGAATACTGCCATTCACCGCATTGAGCATATCAAACATTGAAATATCACAGCCCGTAAGTACAGGAATGTGGTAATAGTAAAAAGCAATATCAGGCGCTGCGGCAGCTACTTCTTTGCAGCAATCTGCCAGTGCCTGTGCACTGCCGGGCTTAAAATAAAATGGGGCGGTGAAAGAGACAGCATACAAACCAGCCTCTTGAGAATGCGCTGCCATCTCTTTACAATCTTCTAAAGAAGTACCGCCAACGAGATTAATTACCTTAAAATCTTTATCATCTTTAGTGGCGTTTGCCCAAGCCTCAGCCACTAATTTTTTCTCTTCTTTTGTTTGAGAAACACCTTCGCCTGTGGAGCCATTAATAAAAGCGCCAATAACTTTGTTGTGTTTTAAAAACTGATAGTATTCTGGTACGAGGCTTACATTCAGGCTGCCGTTTTCATGCATGGGCGTGAATGGCGCTGCGATAAGGCCCGTGAGTTTAGGAAAATTCATATTATTATTTTTTATTTTTTACAAAACGATTTGCCGTCGCTTTTTTACCGGCAATTTTTACTTTTCAAAGTAGAATTTTTGCAAACCATATACTCAAACTATGCGGCTATGCTCATGTAATCGTTCCGCATTATTATAAATCCAGCATAAAAGTACTGGCGGGTAACATCGCTTCATTCACCAGATTGGCCTGAGTAAAAGGCTCCCAGGCGTATACTACTTTCTTTATGGCCTGCCCGTTTGGCACTTGTATAAAAACTTTATCATCTTTTTTGCTTGCCGCGGCCTTAACAAAATAACCTTTATCATTTACCAGTTGAAAGCCGCGCAGCGGCTCATTACCAGAAGTGTGCAATCCCTTGTTGTTTTCAAACAGAACGACAACCCAGTTGTCGTGTAACTTTGCCCCGCTTACCAATGGCCCGGCGGGCACATTTTTTTTGTGATAGGTTTGATGCAATGCGAGTTGAGCGAGCCTTTGCCCAACCGGAATTTTATCTGTCGGATGCACGTTTGTTTCGTTGCCCAAATCGCTGCTCACCGCCATGCCGCTGTTGGGCACTGTTTGTAACAACTGCCGTTGCACATCCCTGAAATAATTCCACGATGGCCTGTTGATGCCGGAAAGCTGCACATAATAAAACGGAAAACTATCCTTCCATTGCGAGCGCCAATCCTGTACAAATATGGGAAAGAGCTTTTTGTACAACTCCGCATTATCAGCATCGCTCTCTCCCTGATACCATATCACGCCTTTAATTGCGAAAGGAATCATTTTGCTGATGCCTGCTTCAAAGTTGTAAGAAGGTTCATAAGTGTGGCGTTGAAAAGCTGAAGGGGCATTTGCGAGATTCGTATTAGCGCGATCGCGGCACCATTGCATAATGTAATCTGACCCGCGCCAGTTTTTAAAAGCGGGTTCAAATAAAGGATCGCTCTCCAAAACCAGCCTGCTCACCCACGATATTTGCGGCGACCCGCCAACCGCTATTTCAATCACGCCTACCGGTACATCAATCTCCGGCTGAAGTGTTGAAGCGAAGGCATAGGCAACGCCTGAAAACTCTTTTGCAGCAAGGGTTTCATTGGTTCTCCAGCTACCGGAAAAAAAATCGAGTTCATTTGCTTTTTTCAGCGCTGTGCTGTCCCAGGCAATATTGTCGGTTTCGGCATAAGGCCTGTACTTTAACAACCTTATGGTTTTTTGTGCCGATGCGTTGGCCAGGCTATCGCCGCCTTTAGTTTGCGCCAGCGAAAAATACATATTCGACTGTCCGGAAGCGAGCCACACATCGCCCACCAAAATGTTTTTTAGAACAACCTGCTGCCCGTCATTTTTAAAAGTAATTGTTTGTGGCGCTTTGCTGGCTTTCATTGCGGGGAAAGTAACCTTCCATGTCCCATCATCTGCTGTGCTCACGCTCTTTTGAAGTTTTCCAAACGCAACCGTAACAGATGTATTGGCATTGGCTGTTCCCCAAAAAACCAAAGGCTTATCGCGCTGCAAAACCATATTCTCAGTAAAGATACCGGGTAACTGAAACCCTCCGAAATTGCCTGTGATATGTTTATAAACAATCTCTGAAATTTTTTCTGTACCCGCTGCATTTGGATGCAATGTTGGCGCATCAGTAAACAGGTCGGGGCGGTTGTGCAGGGCTTTATAAAAATCTATTACAACAGCTTTATTTATAACCGCCACCTGGCCAATTCTTTTTTGCACTTCGTGATACCAGTCGAATGTACTTGAAACGAAGCGCGGATGCCCTGTGAAGATGGGCGTTAACCTGCAAGCGAATATCTTAACCTTTGGATTTACTTTTTTGAGGGTATCAATAAGCCAGTTATAATCGGGGATAAATTCATCGCGGTAGTTAGGGAAATTTCGTGGATCCGTATCATTTAGGCCAAGATGAATAACTGCGATATCAGCTTTAAAATCCAGCGCATCAGCAAATGCTTTTGTTTTATAATAAGGGTTATGGCCTTTACGCAGCAGGGTGGCGCCGCTGTGCCCAAAATTGCCAACAATAAAATTCTTTCCTAACTTTTTTTGCAGTATTGCCGGGTAAGATTGCGTAGCCGGGTCTGCGAGGCCATAACCAAAAGTTACAGAGTTGCCAATACAGGCTACTTTAACCGGTTCTTTCGCTGATGCGAAGAAACCGGTTATGAGTAGCATGAATAAGATAACAAAATGACGTAACTTTTTCATCAAATCGTTTAGCTGTTTGTACGAATTTCAGTTTTCAGTTTTACCAAAAATCACCCTCATCATTATGGCTAAGGCTTGGAAGTAGGATAACCCGGAGTTTGATTCACGAGCGGGTCGTCAGTCCAGATGGTTTTATCAATCGGCCACAGCAATTTATAAGCTTCGGTGGCTTTATTTAAAACACCATAGGGTTGGCCTGCAGATTTAAACGCGAGCGGATCATTGCCGTACTTCATTCTTCGAAGATCATACCACCTTTTGCCTTCAAACACAAATTCTTTCATCCTTTCTTCAAATATCGCAATTTCGTTTTGATCTTTCGTGCCATTTACAAATGGGGTTGGGTCACTGTTTGCAAACGCCCTGTCGCGCACCAACTTTATATATGGCCCGGGGTTACCGCCTTCTGCATTCGCTATTTCAGCCAGCATCAATAACCTGTCAGCCTCGCGGTAAATAGGCCAGTCGTTTGTGAAATAGCGTTTATTGGCATTTATTTCACCCAGGAACTTTTTCAACACCGTATTTCTGATCAAAACCTGTTTGGGATTCTTAGTAATGTCAACTTTATAAAAGTCATAAAATGTAGCATCTCTGCGTTGGTCGGCGGGGTTATACGCTTGAAAAAGTTCATACGTGTACCTGTAGCGTTGTATAACCTGTTGTGCGTTTGGCGCAGCTAATTCAAGGGGATCCGTAAGAAGCGGCCCGCTGGCCAGCGAATCTTTATAAAACTGGCTTGAAAAATTAAACAGGTCGTAGGTAAAAGTGCCTGACGGCATTTCAGCTTCTCCAACAGCATACCTGAGAGCAAAAATAATTTCGCTGTTAGCTTTCTGGCTGAAAACATTAGCAAAATTTGGCAGCATGCTGTAACCGGTTACCGCATTTAGTGCGGCTTTGGCGTCGGCAAGATCAGCGGTGTTATTGTACACTTTTGCTGACCATAAGTACACTTCTCCTTTCAGCATTCGTGCAGCGTTGGGGCTCCATTGGTATTTGTCAGTTGATGGCTGGCTACCAAAATACGTTAATGATTTATTGATATCATCTTTAATAGCGGCAAGCACTTCTGCTTCGGTAGAGCGCGCCAAACGCAGCTTCACGGGATCAGGTTTTTCAAGTACCACATCCGGCGTAAGCCTTAGGGGCACACCGCCATAAGTACGCAACAAATGGAAATAAAAGTAAGCTCTCATTGCGTGTGCCTGGCCCAACAAATAATTCTTTCTGTCTTCTGATAAAATAGTGGTTTCGTTTGTTTTTTGAATAAAAAGGTTGGCTTGCAGAATAGGGCCCAAATGGCCGTAAAACCCTGCCCAGTTTGATATACCTGGCCCATCCTCTGACAATACCTGGGTGATGATTGGAATCTCATTAAGCGATACGGGCATTACCGCATCTGCGGATAAACCCCCTCCCCTCATTTCGCCAAGGCGCACTAGCATAAACTGCTGGTCTCTGAGTTGCTTATGCATGCCTACCATAAAATTGGTAAACTGCGTTTCCTGTTTCCAGTAATTTCCTTCTCCAAAATAATCTTCAGGAGCCAGGTCAAGCGCCTTTTTGCAGGATGTGAAGCTGATTGCCAATAGCGCAAGGCTGAATAATATTTTATATGGTTTCATTGTCGTGATCTTTTTTAAGTTAAAAAGTAATATTTGCACCAAATATTAACGTTGTAGGTATGGTGTATGCGGAGTTTTGGTCTCCGGTACGTTCCGGCAGGTTGATTAGTGAGTTTGTGATGTAACCCAGGTTCTGGCCGGTTACAGAAAGCCTTAGTGCATTCATCTTTAACCTGCTGAGAATACTGCGCGGCACCGAATAACTGAGCGTAACTTCCCTAAAGGCGAGGTAACCCGAGTTAACCCAAAACATATTACTTGGCCTGTCAAAATTTTTGGTATTCAGTTGATCTGCCCAGGTATATCTTGGATAAGGCGCGTTAGGGTTTTCCGGTGTCCAGGTGTCTTTTACAATGGAAGTAGCGTTAAATTCTCCCTGAAAACTACCTAAAGCCCACATTTGCATTTGATCCTGCTGAATATGCCCGAGCGCAAAATCGGTTCTTAAAAATAAACTCACTCCTTTGTAGGAAACTGTAGTGTTGAAACCTCCCGTCCAGCGTGGCAATACCCTACCTAACGACACACGGTCCCTGAAATCAATTGTATCATTTTTATCCATATCCTTCCACATCATATCTCCCAGTTTTGTAGAGATGAAGTTGGTAAGGCCCCTATCGGTAATAATTTTTTGGCTGGCTACTCTCCGGCCTGCCGCGTTGCCATACTGCGCTTCGCCGGCAGCCAGGTCTACTTTGTTGTAATTAGCAAGGTCGTTCTCATTTCTGATGATGCCGTTACTTACGTAGCCAAATACCTCGCCCCATTCCTGGCCTTCCTGAAAGCCTCCAACCCATATCAACCTACCCGTAGACGGATCGTAAATTTGTGTTCCTCCCTGCCGGTTATTTTCATTGCCGTTGAAAGGCAGTTTTACGATTTTATTTTTGTTCCAGGCTGCGTTGGCGTTTACTGTCCATTGAAAATCGGCCTTTTGTATGATTCGTGCTGTAAGGTCTAATTCCACCCCTCTGTTTTTCATACTACCGTTATTGGTACGTATGGTATTGATGCCCGATGACGCAGGTGGGCGTAAAAAAGCCAGCTTATCTGTAGTAAGCCTGTCATAGTAAGCTGCCGATAAGTAAATCCTGTTGTTTAGGAAGCCCATGTCAAAGCCCACTTCAGTACTGTTGGTTTTTTCCCACTCGAGTGTTGGATTAGAAAGACTCGTTAATAAAAATCCATTGAGGCTGTTATAAGGGGATTGAACTCCGTAAGAGCCTTGTACTTCGTACAGCCCAATTGGGCTGCTTGTTCCAATTCCGATATTGCCGTTTTTACCCCAGCTTGCCCTCAGTTTTAAATAGTTCATCCATCCTGAAACCGACTCCATAAAATTTTCGCGGCTCAACACCCAGCCTAATGACACAGCAGGAAAAGTACCATATCTCGTCTGGGTGCTTAATCTTGAAACACCATCGCGACGAATTGTAAAAGTTGCCAGGTATTTGTCATCGTAATCATAATTCAACCTACCAAAGCCCGATATAATTCTGTCGCGTTCATGCCATGAATCAGTGCTTCTTGTAAAGTTGATGGCTGTATTTTGGGTCAATCCCAGATCCATAAAATCATCAGTTGGCGCCAGGCGACCTCCGGCGCTTAGGCCTTTGTTGTAGGCATCAAAAAACTCTGTTCCAGCCATTGCGTCCAAAGTGTGTAAGCCAAATTGCTTGTTGTAATTTAGAATGGCATTATAAGTTTGGTTGATCGTACGGTCGAAACTTGCCGAACTTTGCCGGTCTCTGTTCCATCCTGCATTAGGATTTGTTAAGCTCAGAAAACCGGTTCTGTAATCTTTATTGAACGCTTCACCATGACCTTCGTTGTAATATAAAATTCCAGACAACCGCAGGTTGAGGCTTTCTAAAAACTTAACGGTAAATGCCTGATTAATGGTAAACTTGTCTGTTTGGTTTTTTCTGATATATTTATCAATGTTGATTATAGGATTGCCGTCGCTTGCATCGCGCCCCAGCAGAAGTTCTCCATTAGGGCTTGTTCCGCGCATGGTAGGAGGCGCCGACAACATGCGGCCCCAATAGTTGCCTTCCCCGTTTTGAAGGGACTGATCGCGCCAGTTGGCCATCGTGTACTGAAAGCCTGACTCTGAAATCAGCCAGGGCTTGATGTTGTATGATCCATTCAGCGTTGCATTCACGCGGCGATAAAATGTGGCAAGAGACAAACCGTCTTCGTTATAATACCCAATATTAGAGTAATATTTACCTCTGTCGTTACCGCCGGAAGAAGTCAGGTTATAATCCTGGGAAATAGCGGGTGACTTAAATGCATAATCACCGTAATTAAAATTTTTATAAATCAGATCATAGTACTGGCCGTTAGGGTCATAAGAGCCGACACTATTTGTAGGAACAGGATCCTTCATAGTATGCCAACCGGAGTCCAGTAAAAATCTGTTTTGATCTGTAAGCCGCATCAGGCTCCAAACGGCACGGTTATCATAATTGCCGTCCAATGGCTGGCCTGTAGTGGGATGAAAATATAAGTTACCGGTTCCTCTGGGGCTAACAGCGCTCAAAGTGGAGGCATTTAGGGTGCCATTTTTAATAGCTTCTACTACGCCCAGCCTCGTCCATTTTACATAATCGCCGGCATCTAAAAACTCGTAAGGAATATTAAGATAGTTAACGCCGATCTTCGCTTTCAGCTCCAAAGAAGAACTGCCCATTTTACCTTTTTTAGAGGTTAAAAGAATTACGCCATTACTTGCCCTGGCGCCATAAATAGCCGTTGCAGAAGCATCTTTTAAAACTTCCACGCTTTCAAGGTCATCTGGGTTTATATCACTTAGCGAACTTCTTACCTGCCCGTCAAGTAGTATAAGCGGGCTACCCGAACCATCGAAATTGGTTCCACCCCTTAAAACAATTGCCGGCAATGAACCCGGGCGGCCCGTACCCGTGGATACCCTCAAGCCGGGAATGGTACCGGCTAATGCCTGTGCAGGATTAGAGCGCATACCCGTTTCGAGTATTTTGTCATCTAATTTTGAAACCGACCCGGTAATTTTCGAACGGCGTTGCGTACCATAACCCACAACCACCACTTCATCTAACCTTGAAGTGCCGGATGGCGCCAGTGTTACCGTAATTGACTCCTGGGCGCCTATGGTTACTTCCTTTTCGGCATAACCTGTAAATGAGATCACGAGCACATCAGTTGCTGAAGCATTAATGGCAAACTCCCCGGTTTCGCTGGTTTGTGTTGCTGTGGTTGTACCTTTTATTGATACCGTGGCAGCCGCCAGTGCCGAGCCTGTAGCTTCGTCTAGCACCATACCGGTAACGGTTTTGGTTTGTGACCACGCTGTAAGGCTAAAAAGAATGCCCAAAAAAAGCATCCCCCATTTTGTAAAAGCAAATCGCATAAAGCATCGTTTTAAATTTGAGTATTATGTATAACATAACGAAAATAGAATATTTATTTTTATCATCCAAATTTTTTTTAAATACTTTTAAATCTAACTTCACAAAAAATATAAACTTAATTTTTATGATTGAGAAAGACCTAACGGTCATTGATACCCAGAGCCTGGTTGACAGGGTGGAGGCTAAATTAGTAGGGCTGCTACAACAAAGAAAACTAAAAGTAGGCGATACAATTCCGAAAGAACTCGATCTGGCCAATGCGCTTGGAGTGAGCCGGACCGTGGTTCGCGAGGCATTATTACGTTTGCGGCTTGTAGGCCTTATCGAATCAAAAAAGAAAAAAGGCGCTGTTATCACCAGCCCTGATATTTTCAGCACCATGAGCAAGAGCCTCAACCCGCATATACTTGATGACGGAACCTTAAAAGAAATTTTTGAAATCAGGCTGGTGCTGGAAATTGGAATGGCCGATCTGCTCTTCAGAAAAGTGACGCAAAAAGATATTTCAGACTTAAAAAAGATCGTGAAAAACGAACCGGAAGATTCTAAAAATCAAATGTTCAATTCAGACTATGAGATTCGCTTTCACGGAAAACTATATGAAATAACAGGGAACGAAACCCTGAAACGTTTTCAGAAAATGCTTTTACCGGTTTTTGACTATGTTCAAAAAAGTACTATTTTGAAGCACCCTGACAAAAGAAAAAAGTTTGTGTCGCATAAGCAATTAGTTTCTTTACTCGAAACCGGGACGGCTGAAAAATTCAGGGAAGGTATGCGTAGCCATCTTGAAAATCATTTTTCAAGAATATTGCAATAAGATATTGTGTTTTTGAACGGCCTCTATTTAAGATATTATTCATATAAAAAAACCACTGCGGACATCCCTCATTTAACTAAGAAATCTTACCTGTCAAATCACAGAATTATTTTAACCGGTAGGCAAAAGAAAAGTGGTAAAATACCGGTCAGGCTTCAAGGTCAAAGTTGAGTTTTCAAAAGATATTATTCCCGAAAAGTTCGCGCAGGTTGAGGTGTATTAACCTGTGACCTATTTATGAATTTCTGAAGAAAAATGAAAAGTGATCTCAGGATTATTAGTTATTTCAGTATTTAAAAACCATTCGCTTTGCGCCAGATAAACAATGTGGCCGTCTTTATCTTCTCCCGTGTTGGCCTGCTTGAATTTTGTAAAATCTTCCAACTTTTTAGTATCACCTGAGGTTAACCAGCAGGCCTTATAAAACGGCAACGCCCTGAACTCAACAGCAGCCCCATATTCATGCAACAAGCGATATTGTATTACTTCGAACTGAAGTTCACCCACACAGCCAATGATCTTTTTCGTACCGCCAAACTGAGTAAACAATTGCGCCACCCCCTCGTCTGTTAGTTGCAGCAGGCCTTTTTCAAGCTGCTTTGTTTTCATGGGATCTTTGTTCACAACTTCCTTAAATATTTCGGGGGAGAAAGAAGGAATTCCTGTGAAAAAAAAGTCTTCGCCTTCAGTAAGGGTATCGCCAATTTTAAAATTACCGGTATCAAACAAACCCACAACATCGCCTGCATAGGCATCTTCAATCACACTTTTTTCGCGCGCCAAAAAAGAGTAGGGATTGCTGAAACGAACATCTTTATCAAGCCGCACGTGATGATAATATTTGTTCCTTTCAAACCTTCCGCTGCAAACCCTGAAAAATGCAATCCGGTCGCGGTGTTTGGGGTCAAGGTTGGCATGAATTTTAAAAACGAAACCGCTGAGTTTAGGCTCCATTACTTCAACTTCGCGGGTTGTGGCTTCACGATCCTGCGGCACCGGCGCAATTCTTATAAAAGTATCCAGCATTTCCTTCACACCAAAATTATTGATTGCGCTGCCAAAAAATACCGGCGAAACTTTTGCTTTTAAATAATCATCTACATTCAACTCCCCATTCACTCCGTCCACTAACTCAACATCTTCACGCAAAATTGCAGCATCCTTTTCCCCAAGCATCTCGTCAAGTTCTGCATCATTCAAATTACTGATTGAAACGGTTTCATCATCTTCAGCTTTTGTATTTGCTGAAAATAAACGCAGGTTTTGGTCGTGTAAATTATACACCCCCTTGAATTCTTTACCGCTGTTGATCGGCCAGGTCATGGGGTGTAATGAGATGTTCAATTCTTTTTCTATTTCTTCCAGCAAATCGAAACGCCCCTTGCCGTCGCGATCCATTTTATTGATGAATACGATTACCGGGGTGTCGCGCATACGGCATACTTCCATCAACCGGCGGGTTTGATCTTCCACACCATTCACGCTATCCACAACAAGAATTACGCTATCAACTGCTGTAAGCGTGCGGTAAGTATCTTCAGCAAAGTCTTTGTGGCCGGGCGTATCCAACAGATTTATAAGAATATTCTTATACTCGAAACTCATTACAGAAGTAGCAACGGAAATACCCCTCTGCCGCTCAATCTCCATAAAGTCTGATGTTGCAGACTTTTTAATTTTGTTGCTCTTTACTGCCCCGGCAACCTGAATAGCTCCACCAAACAAAAGAAACTTTTCGGTTAGTGTAGTTTTACCCGCATCGGGGTGGCTGATGATCGCAAACGTGCGCCTGCGCAATATTTCGTCCTTAAAATTCATAAGCGCGCAAAGATAACCGAATTTGGGTTACGGGTTACGGGGTGTGAGCGTTTACAAAAGGACATGATTTTCTTTCCACAGCCTTGGTAACTGATTAACTTGTCAACATATTACCTTATCAACATATCAACCTGTCAACATATCAACCTGTCAACATACTACCTTGTCAACTGGACAACGACGGGCTTGATTCAAAGCAAGTTTTTTCGTCCGCGCTAAATTATTAGGCACATCTGTTTATCTTCAATAAAAACCAACGAACATGGATTTAAAAGAACGATTTGAACAGGCCGCTGCTGACAGCAAAACACTTTCGGAAAAACCATCCAATGACATCTTATTAAAGCTCTATTCACTTTACAAACAGGGAAGCACGGGCGATGTAAATACTGAGCCGCCATCTAACCCTTTTGATATTGTAAACAGGGCTAAACATGAAGCCTGGTCTGCGTTGAAAGGTAAAACGCAGGACGATGCGATGCAGGAATACATTGATCTGGTAACCGAATTGAAAAACAGTTAAACCTTTATTGTTTTAAAAGTTTAACAGTTACCAGCAATTGCCCCGTGTGCCGCATAGTGTGCTCGGCAGCGTGAAAGCAAAGCCCTATTACGGTTGACGGTATTTGCTGCCTGCCAACGCCGCGAAATGCTTTCAGCTCTTCATCTGAAAATTGGTTCAAACGCTGAATCGTTTGTTGAATAGTTGTATTCAGATGGGAAACTAACTCGCTTAAAGTTTTATCAGCTACTTTTTCATTATTTAGGTACTGAAGCTGTTCGTTAGTTAACAAATTACCTTCCGCATAGGTTAAAAGCCTGTCCTGAACACCGGCAATATGTTTCAAATGAAATCCGGGCGTTGCCATCCCAGACAGGCTTTCCCACAATTTTCCTTCGGGAAAATTATCCATCAAAGCTGTAATTTCTTCCCCTGCCTGTAACAAAGCATGCGCGGCCGGTTGCAGGTAAGGCGAAAGCCCCTCAACGGTTTCGCCACGTAGCCATACTTCTTTTATTGTACTCATGGTTTTTAATCCTCCACAAATAATGCCTTTAATTCGGAGGCATCGCCGGGCTTCATTTTTCCGGCAAGAATAAGCCTTAACTGCCTGCGGCGCAATGCCCCGTCAAAATGTTTCTGGTCTCTTTCATCACCCGGTTCAATCGGTTGTACCGTTTTAGGATTTCCTTTTGCATCAAGCGCTACAAATGTGCAATAAGCAGTATTGCTTATGTATTTTTCCTGGCGCACCAGGTCTTCTCCCCAAACTTTTAAATAAACCTCCATTGAGGTGCTGAATGCTCTTGTAACGCGCGCTTCAATATGCACGGCATTTCCCAACCTGATAGGATTTACAAAAGAAAGATTATCAACCGAAGCCGTCACCACAATAGTGTTGCTGTGCTTTTGCGCCGCGAGCCCGGCAGCAATATCCATCCAATACATCAACCGGCCACCCATAAGATTACCTAAGAAATTGGTATCGTTTGGCAATACTAATTCCGTCATTATCGTTAAACTATCTGAAGGTTTTTTACTCATAATTTATCTAAAATTTCACGCAAAGAAAACTAATTATTATTGTCGTTCTACATTCCAAATTCCCGATTTCATATTTTACATTTCTACTCCTCTCCTCCCAGCCACAAAGCGCCGCCAATGCTGGCCCGTTTAGCCCCTGTTACCGTGCTGATCACATTGTATTCGCCACGCCAGCGCAACACAGCAATTAATGCCATAATCAATGCTTCTTTATATTTCACAAGGTTTTCATCCGGTACTACAACGGTAACATTCTTTTTTTTCAATAGTTTTTGCAGTCTTTCTATTAAAAAAGTATTCAATGCACCGCCACCGGTAGCCAGTAGTTCCTGCTCTCCTTCTCTCGCGTCAACAGCATCGCTAACTTGCAAAGCGATATGCTCAGTGTAAGTGCGCAAAAGATCCCGATTAGAAGCATCATATTTTTTAAAAATCGGATAAATCGTATCAATACCAAAGCTATTCGCTAAAGATTTTGGATAAGGCCGCTTGTAATAATCGAAACTATTTAGTTCTTCCAATAATTCTTCAATCACATTACCACTTCTGGCCATTTCGCCACCGGCATCATATTCTTTGCCTGTTTCCTGCGCCAGCATGTTCAGCACACGGTTTGCAGCGCAAATATCATACGCAACATATTTTTCACTATTATGAGAAATATTAGCGATTCCGCCAATATTCAAAAAATAACTATAATCACCCAGCAACAATTTTTCACCAATCGGTACAATTGGCGCGCCCTCACCGCCAAATGCCACGTCAAGCGCGCGCAAATCACTTACAACAGGTAATAGTGTTGCTGCCGCAATCGCCGCTGCATCACCAATTTGCCCGGTCATTTTATTTTGCGGTTCATGAAAAGTAGTGTGGCCATGCGACCCGATCACACCAACCTTATATTGCAGGTTATGTGACTGAATAAATTGATTCACTTGCTCCCCGGTGTAGTGGCCGTATTCTGTATGCAGTAACTGATAATCGCGCGCGTTCAATTCTGCCGCATTCTTCAAACGCGTTGCCCATTCCGCCGGATATTCGTAGCAATCGGCCGCCAAAATTTCATAGCTCCATTTTCCTGCGTTTTCCAATAATTCGGCGAACACAATGTCCAAGCCGTCCAAAGAGCTGCCACTCATCAATCCGATTGCCCTGTAAACCATATCAAAATAATTTTTGTGCTAACTTTTTAAAGCACAGTTTTTGCTTTAGATTTGCCAAAAGTAAGAACAATAACTGCTCTGGCATTACAATTTTAGAAATTATGGTGATCAATTTAAGCGAAAATCATAGCCTTATCAGTAACTGGGTAAGTGAACTGAGAGATGTGGATGTGCAAACGGATCGAATGCGTTTCAGGCGTAATCTTGAAAGGATCGGCGAGGTAATCGCTTACGAAATCAGTAAAACAATGCCGCACCGCGTTGTTGAAACCCAAACCCCTCTTGGAACTTCCGAGTCGAAATTGTTATTGGAACAGCCCGTGTTGGCTACTATTTTACGCGCGGGGTTGCCCCTGCATCAGGGCCTGCTGAATTATTTTGATAAGGCTGACAATGCTTTTATCTCGGCCTATCGTAAACATGATAACGAGGGCGGTTTTGAGATTAGTGTTGAGTACATGAGCAGCCCCGAGCTTGATGGCCGCGTGATGATCGTATCTGACCCGATGCTGGCGACAGGCGCGTCACTCGTAAAAACAATTACCTTTTTAAAAGAAGAAGGCAATCCGAAAGAAATTATTGTGGTATCGGCAATTGCGTGTACCGAAGGAATCGAATACCTGCGCCGCGAACTGCCTGAAATTACAGTATGGTGTGCAGCAATTGACGATGAGCTTACAGCGAAAGGATACATTGTTCCAGGCCTTGGCGATGCGGGCGATTTGGCTTTCGGGCCGAAAACCCAGTATTGACGAATAATACTGTTATGGTCAGCTTGTCGAACCATTACAATTATTTAGTCAGTTGTAGAATATAAAACAGCTTCCTTGCCTGCCTGACCCGCAGGCAGGCGTCGCACATTTGTGCAGCAAAATATCTGGCAGCTAAAATCACAAATTATAAATCCCAAATCAAAAATATACCTCATCCCTACCTTTCTTCACGAAGAGGGCCTGCAGGTTTTACCATCCTACATTTTAGAAGCAGCTACAAACTGTACCGTTTTTTTTGTGGAAAACGAGCGCTCGGCACGCCGCTATTTAAAGCAACTCAACAAGCAGATCGTAATTGACGATTATGAATGGTTCACTATCGGCAAAGCGGAAGAAAGTGTGCTACAACAGTTCCGGCAAAAAGTTAAGGAGGGAAAAACAATCGGTATCATCAGTGAAGCGGGTTGCCCGGCCATAGCCGATCCGGGACAATTATTGATTGCTGCAGCGCAGGAAATGGGTGCTGAAGTAGCGCCGCTTGTGGGGCCGTCTTCTATTTTATTAGCGTTAATGGCCAGCGGTATGAATGGGCAGCAATTTTCGTTTGTGGGTTACCTGCCCATTGACAACCAGCAAAGAATGAAAGCCATTAAAGATTTGGAAACAGAATCAAAAAAGAAAAACAGCACACAAATTTTTATTGAAACACCTTACCGAAACAATCAGTTGCTGGAGACAATTCTAAAAACCTGCCGGCCTCAAACTAAAATTTGTGTTGCGGCAAATCTCACCGGGCCTGATGAATTTATCAAAACAAAAACGGTAGGGCAGTGGAAAAAAGAAACCATCGATTTGCACAAAAAGCCGGTGATATTTTTATTGCATACAGTTTAATTCAGGAATTTCTGCTGGCACTAAAAGGGCGAAACTGATTTAGGATCGCTGATTGAAATAATACTATCCACAATGTACCTTGTATTTCCGCGCCAGGGCAGCGCACCGCGATATTCCTTGTATTGTAATTCAAATCTTTTTCCGGAGTTGAACTTGAGTGAATCAAAAATCTCTCTATCCTCTATTGAAAATTCAAAAGTATTTGATTGTACGCCACCACCCGTCGCACCACGCACACCATCCTGTATTAAAGTACCTTCGTAAGTTTTAAAGATATTTCCCTTTTTCATTACGCTGTTTAACAAGCCCGAGCGAACACCATCAGAAGCGAAGGGAATATAATAAGTCCATGCAACCCATCCGGCTACAACCAATAGTAATAACAAAAAGAACCTTAGAAAATATTTCATACAGCCTGACTTTCCCTTTTGTTTTACAGGTTGCGGATCGTTTAATGGTTTAATAGTTTCCATAAAATTTTGATTTTCTTAGACTTTTTTTAATACACAAACCAATTAATGCGCTATTTTTGCACCTCGAAAATACAATTTGTTTTGAAATGAATACATTTTTAAACCATACAAAACAATTCAACTTCTACGGAAGCAAAACCAACGGTGTTTACGCCGTGGGTTTTGACGTGTTTGTATGTTCGCCAAGGCCTTATCACGCGCGTCGTTGCTGACAGGATAACCCCCGACCAAGGCCCCTGTCAGTGAATCACTCCCCGCGATTAAAAACGGATTGGTCATCCCTCCAAGTTCATTTTACTTACAAATTCTCAAATTGGATAATCAGGAAATCATTGTTCGTCAGGCTGTTCCCGACGATAAAAAATACTCAACAACCATTACCGATGAAATGGAATCATCGGCAAATGCCCGTGGCACCGGCATTGCAAAGCGCAGCCCCGAATACATTGAAAAGAAAATTGATGAAGGAAAAGCCGTTATCGCTTTAACCCCCAAAGGTGATTGGGTGGGCTTTTGTTATATTGAAACCTGGAGCCACGAGGAATATGTAGCAAATTCAGGCCTGATCGTTTCGCCCGAATACAGGAAAAGCGGCGTAGCCAAAAGAATAAAACAGACTATTTTCAAACTCAGCCGCAAAAAATACCCCACGGCAAAAATTTTCGGCCTTACTACCGGTTTGGCGGTGATGAAAATTAACAGTGACCTGGGTTACGAACCTGTAACTTATTCTGAACTCACACAGGACGAAGAATTTTGGGCGGGGTGCAAAAGCTGCGTAAATTACGAAATTCTGATGTCGAAAGACAGAAAGAACTGCATGTGCACGGCCATGCTTTACGACCCGAAAGATCATTATGAACCTGAGGAAACAAAGGCTTTCTTTGAAGAAAACAAAACAGGCTTTGAAAGATTGCTTCGTTTTAAACAATGGAAATTTTTAGATGCTTTTCGCCGAAAAGATAAAAAAGGCGGTGGTTCTTTAAAATCATTTTTTGCTCTATTTTTTAATTAATATAATTCATTACGATGGCCAAGAAAGTTGTTTTAGGATTTAGTGGAGGTTTGGATACCTCGTTTTGCGTAAAATACCTCACAGACGAAAAAGGTTACGAAGTTCACAGCATTTTGGTAAATACCGGCGGCTTTTCAGAAGATGAACTTGAAAAAATTGAACAACACGCCAAAAAACTGGGTGTGAAATCCCATAAAACCGTCAATGCCGTAAAAAATTATTATAATAGCATTATTAAGTATCTTGTTTTTGGAAATGTGCTGAAAAATGACACTTATCCTTTAAGTGTTTCAGCTGAGCGGATGAGCCAGGCGTTGCACATTGCAGAGTACGCAAAAAAAATAAATGCCGATGCCGTTGTACACGGCAGTACCGGCGCCGGCAACGACCAGGTTCGGTTTGACATGATCTTTCACATCGTTATTCCTGATTTAGAGATCATAACGCCCATCCGTGACATGAATCTCAGCCGTGATAGTGAGATCGAATATCTCAAAAGCAAAGGTGTTGAAATGAATTTTGAAAAGGCGGCATACTCAATAAATAAAGGCCTTTGGGGAACAAGTGTTGGTGGCCGCGAAACACTTAAGTCGCGCGAAACGCTACCTGAATCGGCGTGGCCAACTCAGGTAACCAAAACGGGAAGTGAAGAAGTTAAACTCACTTTTAAGCAAGGCGAACTTTTAAAAGTGAACGATGAAACATTTGACCATCCAAGCGAGGCGATCCAATTCTTACAAAATATTGCTGCGCCTTACGGTGTAGGCCGTGATGTTCATGTGGGGGATACGATTATTGGGATAAAGGGGCGGGTAGGATTTGAAGCAGCAGCGCCAATAGTAATTATTAAGGCGCACCACGCATTGGAAAAGCATGTGCTAAGCAAATGGCAGCTTCAATGGAAGGATCAGATAGCGCAGTTTTACGGTACATGGCTGCACGAAGGCCAGATTTTAGACCCCGTAATGCGGGATATGGAAGCTTATCTTGAAAGTAGCCAGCGCAGCGTGAGCGGGGTTGTGTATGTTCAGTTGCATCCCTACCGGTTTAACGTAACAGGTATCGAAAGCCGTTACGATCTTATGAACAGCGCATTTGGAAGTTACGGTGAGGTGAATACAAGTTTTACAGGCGAAGATGTGAAAGGTTTTACGCGAATTTTCGGAAATCAAACGGCAATTTATCACACGATCCGGGAATCGTTAAACGAAAAGCAGGTTTAATTTTCGTTGAGCCTGGTGAGCGGCTACTATCATCTTCGATGCCACACCCCCGTCCGTACCGGCACGGGCGGACGCCCCTACCATTCGCCAGCCCGAAAGATTCATTCTGGCGGGGGCAGACTTGGTTTATCGGGTCGATTATACTTTGGCGATTTTCAAAATCATCAGATCAATAAATAAATCATGATTCATAAAATAAAAACAGGAATTATTGGTGGAGCAGGGTACACAGGTGGTGAGTTAATCCGGCTCCTGATTAACCATCCTAATGCGGAAGTAGCTTTTATTCACAGCCGTAGTAACGCCGGTAAATTTGTTTATGAAGTTCATAAAGATCTGATTGGCGATACTGATTTAAAATTCACTGATGAAACATCGCAGGATATTGATGTACTTTTTCTTTGCCTCGGGCATGGTGAATCCACAAAATTCTTAACCGAAAACCGTTTTAAAGATTCGATTAAAATAATCGATCTCGCAAACGATTTCAGGCTCGAAAAAGACCGCAGGCAGGACAGCTTTAACCGCAATTTCGTTTACGGCCTTCCGGAACTAAATCGCGAAGAGATTAAAAACGCAGCAAATATTGCAAACCCGGGTTGTTTTGCCACAACATTGCAATTAGGCTTGTTACCACTTGCAAAAGCAGGATTGTTAAAAGACATTTATACAACCGGAATAACCGGCAGCACCGGCGCGGGACAATCACTATCGGCCACATCGCATTTTAGCTGGCGTGCCAATAATATACAGGCTTATAAAACTCTTACGCACCAGCACCTGGGCGAAATTGGGGAGTCTTTAGCCCAGTTACAACCCGGCATCGAAATAGATTTAAGTTTTGTGCCCTGGCGTGGTGATTTTACCCGCGGCATCTTTGTCAGTTCTACTATCAGCACCGATCTTTCACTAGAAGAGCTTTATATAATTTTTGAGGAATTTTATAAAGACCATCCTTTTACAAGTGTAAGCCGATCACCTATTTTCTTAAAACAGGTGGTAAACACTAACAAGGTGGTCATACAATTAGAAAAGGCAGGGACTAAATTGGTGGTGCATTCGGCAGGCGATAATTTGCTGAAAGGCGCAAGCGGCCAGGCCGTTCAAAATATGAACCTTTTATTTGGGCTGGATGAAAGAACCGGGCTCAACCTAAAGCCGGCTGCATTTTAAGGCTTCAATCACTTTGGGCGGCTTGAACAAACTACCCCACTTTTTTTAAACGAGGGTCGTTTGAAATTTTTTCCACGATTGTATCGTAGCATTTGAAATATCAATAGAACAACCTGATTTTTTTAGATAGCCTGATGCTGCAATAACTCTTTTGTACACCCCTCCTACTACGGCACTACAACCGAAAGCCCGAAAGTTTTCCGCATTGCGTAACCCGTTTTTCACGATTTTGAAAATGATTTGATTATGGCCTTTGTTCTTTTGGGTCTGACTTTCCTCTTGTTTCCGCAATATTTGATAAAATTGGCTAGAAATCGCTGTAACCCGCTCTGATCGCGGGTTGATTTTTTAAAACGGGGTACCTCAGCCTAAATTTGGGGTACGTTTTTGCGTAAGAAGAAAAACAGAACGGGCAGTATTAGCGTACCCATTTTGGGGAAGCGCAATGGGAAACTGCATTTTATACAGACGGTTGGCCATGCAACTGACGAGGCCTGTTTGCAAGCCCTGAAGATTCGGGGACATCATCAAATCATCCGGTTAAAAGCAACTCAAAGCCTTGATTTTCTTTATCCGCAAAAGGCTGTTCGTTTGGGTGCCTTGGGGCGGGGCGATAGTTCGGTAAAAAACGTGGTTAGCATTCGCTTACTGGAGCAACTATTTGTTTGTATTGGTTTTGATGCGCTTAAGGATGATTTGTTCCGCCACCTGGTTGTGATGCGGTTACTGTGCCCGGTAAGCAAGCCTAAAACAATAGAATATTTATATCATCATTACCAAATAAGTTATGATATAGATCAATATCCAACAATATTGCACAACTGGTAATAGTCAACAATGAGGAACAACAAGACATTTTGGATGCATTTAATATCAATGAGTGATTTTACAATACCTCATTACAGAAAACAGGAAAAGAAGGCTCGTTAACAAGTTCACAGGCTGAGCCAGCAGAACCTGTGGTTGCTGAAGAGCCTGTTTAAAGATGACATAAAAAACCGCTGAATTTGACGTAGCGTTTCAGCGGCTTGGTGTTTCTCTGAATTTTTTACAAGTTCAGAGGAAGAATATTTTTATCAATCTCTCAACATGTAGTAAAGGTAAGCCGGGGTTTCCCCCATTCCAAAAAAAGAGCATCACTAATTTATGTGATGCTTTGAAACTAAATAAATTACATAGTCCGATAAATTGGGGCTTTGTACTCACATTATGATACTTTTTAAATCTTCCCTACCATTTTTGCCGGTACAACCCACTCGTCAAATTCCTTTTCTGTGAGATACCCTAATTTAACCGCCATTTCTTTTAAAGTTGAGCCTTCTTTATGAGCTTTCTGGGCAATTTCTGCAGCTTTATAATACCCTATTTTTGTATTCAGGGCGGTCACAAGCATCAGGGAATTGTCAACGTGTTTTTTAATGTTTGCTTCAATTGGTTTGATGCCAACAGCACATTTATCATTAAACGAAACACAGCCGTCGCCAATGAGCCTCGCGCTGTGCAGAAAGTTATAAATCATTACAGGTTTGAACACATTCAATTCAAAATGCCCGGTAGCGCCGCCAATATTAATCGCCACATCGTTACCCATAACCTGTGCGGCAATCATTGTTAACGCCTCGCACTGGGTTGGATTTACTTTGCCCGGCATGATGGAAGAACCCGGTTCGTTATCAGGTATAAAAATTTCGCCAATGCCACTGCGGGGCCCGCTTGACAGCATACGGATGTCGTTTGCAATTTTCATTAAACTTACGGCTACAGTTTTTAATGCCCCGTGAGCTTCAACAATTGCATCGTGCGCCGCGAGCGCTTCAAATTTATTATCAGCGGTTTTAAAAGGAAGTTTGGTGAGCCTGGCAATTTCGGCTGCAACGTTTTTGTCGTAATCGGGCGGCGTGTTAATTCCTGTACCAACTGCTGTTCCTCCCAGGGCCAGTTCGCTCAGGTGCGGCAAAGTATTTTTAATTGCCTTAAGGCCATGATCTAATTGCGACACATAACCGCTGATTTCCTGTCCCAGGGTGAGGGGCGTGGCATCCATAAAGTGAGTGCGGCCGATCTTTACCACCTTCATGAATTCTTTGCTTTTTTTCTTTAATGTATCGCGCAGTGTTTCAATTCCGGGAACCGTAACTTCAACCAAAATTTTATATGCCGCAATATGCATGGCAGTTGGAAAAGTATCGTTACTGCTCTGCGATTTATTTACATCGTCGTTTGGGTGTAAAAATTTCTCTTTATCAGTCAATTGGCCGCCATTCAGCACGTGCCCGCGGTAGGCGATTACTTCATTTACGTTCATATTGCTTTGTGTGCCGCTGCCGGTTTGCCACACTACCAGCGGAAAAGCGCTGTCGTTGATTTTGCCGTTTAAAATTTCATCGCAAACTTTGCCGATAAGAACCGCCTTCTTTTTTGTAAGTAAACCGGCTTTTTGGTTGGTGTTAGCTGCTGCCTTTTTTAAATAGGCAAATGCCTGAATAATTTCTTTCGGCATTTTATTAATATCCTGGGCGATCTTAAAATTTTCAACGGAACGTTGTGTTTGCGCGCCGTAAATTGCATCTACAGGCACTTTCACTTCGCCCATCGTGTCTTTTTCAATTCTGTAATCCATATTTCGTAATTTGATTTGTGTGGTTTTGGATGGTGAATTGCCCAGACAGAAATCGCCGGAACGGGTACCCATCCGTGATTGACAAAGGTACATTTTAAATCATGGTTTTCCTTAACTTCAACAATTGATTTTTATCATATATGGTTCAAAAAAACGTGCGAATATTTCCGGCAATTGTATTGGTGGCCTTTACATCATGTTTAATGCCCGTCACCAATACAGATGATAATATTTTAGTGACCTACGAAATGGATACGATCGGTTCAGTGGGCGGCTCTTTTATCAGAGCGGTTGAATCAAAAGACGCCTTATTGCCTGATGCCGGTTCTGTAGTAGAAGTGGCAGATACCTTGAAACGGCCAAAAGATTTTATTTCCTGGAACAAGGGCTATCCGGCTCAGCAGGTTGTTGATTTTGCTAAAACTTTAATGGGGACTCCTTATTTGTATGGTTCAACAAATCCTTCAAACGGGTTTGACTGTTCAGGTTTTATAACTTATGTATTCAATCATTTTAATTTTAAAGTTCCACGTTCTTCGGTTGAATTTACTAATCGTGGCAGGGAGATTCCTGTTGCGCAAGCCAGGCCCGGCGACCTGATTCTTTTCACCGGAACCGATAGCTCCACCAGGGTTGTAGGCCACATGGGCATTGTGATTGAAAACGACGCCACGGGTGAAGTACAGTTTATTCACTCCAGTTCCGGAAAAGCCAACGGCGTCACAATTTCGCCGTTAAAGGGTTATTATGAAGGAAGATTTATGAAAATTATATCAGTGAAAGATGGCATATAAAAAAATTACGCAATGATGGAAGCCACTAACATAAAGAAATCTTTTTTCCCCCTTTTGGGTATGATTTTAATATTTCATACTGCGCTTGGGCAAACTGAAAATGTAATTATTATTACCACTGATGGTTTAAGGTGGCAGGAGGTGTTTGAGGGTATGGACTCCGCAATCGCGAATAATCGCCGCTTTAACGAAGGTGACAGCAACTATATTTACAAAAATTATTGGGCGCCAACCGCCATGGAACGAAGAAAAAAACTGATGCCTTTTACATGGGAATTTATCGCAGATAAAGGTAGTGTTTATGGAAACAGGAATTTCGGTAACAAAGTTGATGTGGCAAATCCTCACTGGTTCAGCTACCCGGGTTACAGTGAAATTTTTACAGGATATGCCGACCCTGCTATCAATTCCAACAGTTTCCCACCTAACCCGCATATTAATGTTTTAGAGTTTTTAAACCAACAGCCACGCTTTAAAGGCAAAGTGGCGGCATTCGCTGCATGGAGTGCTTTTGACAGGATCCTGAATGAAAACCGTAGCGGAATACCGGTCATTAATGGCTTTGACACCGTTAGCGGAAAAATCACCTACCAGCAACACCTTATTAATCGAATGTTGCTATCATCCTACAAACCCTGGGGTGAGGATGAATGCCTTGATGTGTTCACCCACTTTTCCGCAATGGAATACCTGAAAACTAACAAACCAAAAGTTCTTTACATCTCTTGCGGCGAAACTGATGAATGGGCACATGCCGGAAAGTATCGTAGTTATCTTGATGCGGCGAATCAGGTAGATAAATGGATTGAAGAAATTTGGAATTATGTTCAGTCGACCAATCAGTATAAGAATAAAACAGCGTTATTTATTACAACTGATCATGGCCGCGGTGATGTTATAAAAGAAGAATGGCAGCATCACGGAGCAAAAATTGCCGGAGCATCTGAAACGTGGTTCGCTGTAATCGCCCCGGGCGTGAAATCTGTGGGAGAGGCAAAGTCTGTAAACCAATTTTACGCAAACCAGTTCGCTCAAACGATTGCATCTTTATTGCATGTTAACTTTAATCCCGGCCATCCCACAGGTGACCGAATTAAGTTTTAGGCCTGCTTAAATTTGTATTTTAAGGTTTTCAGGCCATAATTAGTGCTTAGCGCGTTTGCATAAATCCGCTACTTTTGTCAACAACTATATATTCATCAATGAAACTCTGGCAGAAAGATAAAGCATCGCTTAAAGAAGTAGAAACATTTACCGTTGGGAAAGACCGTGAAATGGATATGCATCTCGCACCATTCGATGTACTTGGCTCACTGGCGCATATTCAAATGCTTGAATCCATTGGGTTACTTACAAAAGATGATCTGGCTGAACTGCAAGCAGAATTGAAGAATATCTATAAAAAAATTCAGGACGGCGATTTCGAACTACAGGATGACGTGGAAGATGTACATTCGCAGGTTGAATTACTACTTACTCAAAAACTCGGCGATGTAGGCAAAAAAATTCACAGCGCCCGCAGCCGCAACGATCAGGTTTTGGTGGATATTAAACTATTTCTACGAAGCGAAATTGAATTTTTGGTAGATGCTATTTTACCCTTTTTTGATTTGCTTCAGTCGCAAAGTGAAAAATACAAAAATGATCTGTTACCGGGTTACACGCACCTGCAATTAGCCATGCCGTCTTCGTTTGGTTTGTGGTTTGGCGCGTACGCCGAAAGTTTGGTTGATGACGTGACCACTTTGAAAGCCGCTTTTGATGTAGTGAATAAAAATCCGTTAGGTTCCGCAGCGGGTTACGGTTCTTCGTTTCCAATCAACCGCCAAATGACAACGGATTTATTGGGCTTTGCCTCATTAAATTACAATGTTGTTTATGCGCAAATGGGCCGTGGTAAAGCTGAAAGGATAGTGGCGCAGGCCTTAGCGAATATTGCCGACACGCTCGCGAAGATGAGCATGGACATGTGTTTGTACCTGAACCAGAATTTCGGATTTGTGAGTTTCCCTGCCGAACTCACAACCGGAAGCAGCATTATGCCGCATAAAAAAAACCCCGATGTTTTTGAGTTGATCCGTTCGCATTGCAACCGTATAAAGGCTTTGCCTAACGAAATTACAATGATGACCACAAACCTTCCTTCGGGTTATCACAGGGATTTACAATTAATAAAAGAGCACCTTTTTCCCGCGTTTAAAACCTTGAAAGATTGCATTGAAATGGCCGGTTTAATGCTCGGCAATATTGAAGTAAAGAAAGATCTTTTGAAAGATGAAAAATATAAATACCTGTTTACGGTTGATCTCGTGAACCAATACGTGATGGATGGCATCCCCTTCCGGGATGCTTATATAAAAGTTGGCAAGGCCGTTGAGGACGGTAGTTACAAAGCTCCTGAACATAGTGGCACGACAAACCCGCACGAAGGAAGCATCCAAAATTTATGTACTGCAGAAATTAAACATTTAATGGATCAGGCTGTGGCAGAGTTTGATTTTGAGAAAATTCATAATGCGGTTAACAGCCTTGTAAAATAATCTCATTTTATTATCAAAAGCTATTTCTTTAATTCTTTCTTAAGAAAATAAATGGTAAATTTGCCATCTAATGGTTACCTCTTTACACATAAGAAAGTATCTCGATTTTACCTGGTAGTTTAATCTTCAAAACTTCCAGGTACCGTAACCTCTTTTTTTATTTTACTAATTTTTTATTTTATGCATAACGATAACACGCCTGTCGTACTTTGCGAAAGCGACCACAAAAAACTTCTCGGATTATTAAATTTTGACAGCAAACTGAATTCTGAGCAGGAAATGACGCTCGCGCACGAAATAAACCGTGCCATCGTAGTAAAAGATTCAGCTTTCCCGGCCAATACTATCCGTATCGGATCAGTAGTAACAATTGTCGAAATTGATTCTAAAAAGGAAAAAGAATTTCAAATAGTGATGCCAAAGGAAGCAGATATCCGGCACCGAAAAATATCCATCTACAGCCCGATGGCTGCGGCAATCATTGGTTTCAGGATCGGGGATGAAGTAGTTTGGAAAATGCCGTCCGGGTTAAAAAAGATCAAAATAAAAGACGTGAAATCGGAAGTTCCCGCCTAATTTTCCCTTAGCAGTCTTTACAAAACCTTCGGTAGATTTCTTCGTATTGAGGAATGATCGTATCAATATTAAACTGTTGTGCGTTTTTAAAAGCCCTTTCCTTAAAGGCTCCTAATGTGTCGTCGTTGCTTAATATTTCAAGCGCTTTTTCGCTCATTGTTTTTACATCACCCACATCCGCCATAAAACCGGTTTCACCTTCAATATTCACTTCTCCCAGTCCGCCGGCATTGGTTGAAACCACCGGAACTTTTGATGCCATTGCTTCCAAAGCAGCCAGGCCAAAGCTTTCGTAATCGGATGTCAAAAGGAAAAGATCAGCTATCGCGAAAATATCTTCCATTTGCTCCTGTTTGCCTACAAAAGTCATTTTTTCCGCAATACCTAAATTGCGCCCCAATTCTTCCACGTGTTGTCTTTCGGGGCCATCACCCACGAAAAGGAGTTTTGAAGGAATTTCTTTTTGAACTTCATAAAATACATTTACAACATCCTGAACACGTTTCACTTTTCTGAAATTTGAGGCATGAAGTAAAATTCTTTCGCCATTTGGCGCCAGCACTTTTTTAAAAGCATCAAGCGGCTTTCGATTAAAGCGTTCAACATCTACGAAGTTGTAAATAACCTCTATTTCCTTTTTAATATTAAAAGTTTTATAGGTTTCCTCGCGCAGATTATTTGAAACTGCTGTGATCACATCGCTTTCGTTAATTGAAAATGCTACAACCGGCGAATAAGTTTTGTCCTTCCCAACTAAAGTAATATCCGTTCCGTGAAGTGTGGTAACAACGGGTATTTCAATGCCTTCCTGCTGCAAAATTTTCTTTGCCATGTAAGCTGCCGAAGCGTGAGGGATAGCATAATGCACGTGCAGCAGATCGAGGTTATTGTTTTTTATCACATCAACCATTGCACTGGCAAGCGCTGTTTCGTAGGGAGGAAAATCAAACAGAGGGTAGGTTGGCACCTGCACTTCATGGTAATAAACATTCGGAACAAAAGCATTCAGCCTCACCGGTTGTTGATATGTTATAAAATGAACATCATGCCCTTTTTGGGCGAGAGCTTGTCCAAGTTCTGTAGCGAGCACACCGCTACCTCCGTAAGTAGGGTAGCATACGATTCCTATACGCATAAAACCAAAGATACTGTTTTAAAAAATCCGGTTCCGTAGTTACAATAATTTGCCAACGCCTGCGGAACACTGAATGAAATAACAAGCGAACAAAGCTAAAGTTTAAAATAGTGCAATCGGGAAATTAATTTTTATTGATCAAAAAGTAGAATGGTTTCAGGGCTTTATGGCTGATGGCATCAATTATTTTAAATTTTTTTTTTGTGATTCTGTTCCTCGCAACCAACTCGTGGGCTTCACAAAATGCTTCGGCGGTTTCCACCGCGGTTATCATTTGGTGCAAATTTTTAACGGCTAGCTCAATTTCCCGCTCCTGCATGGCGCTGTCATGTAGTAATAAAATAATATCCCTGTTAAAATTGCTCACTAAATAATTTTAGAAACCGTAAATTAAGTTATTTTACAGTTAACAGTTTCCAAAACCGCTCCAAATTTCAAAATTTTTTGTTGAAGTTCCGATGACGCGCATCTCAGAAAATAAAATAAAAGTTTTAGTGGCTCCGCTCGACTGGGGATTGGGCCATACAACGCGGTGCATCCCAATAATTTATGAATTGATTTCATTGGATGTTGAAGTCATCCTGGCAGGGAACGATACCCAAAGGGCATTACTACAAAGTGAATTTCCGGATTGTAAATTTCTACGGCTTGAAGGCTATAATATTTCTTACAGCTCTACCGGAAGCGGCTTTGCACTAAAGGTTTTGCAACAGGTTCCCTCGACGCTTAAAACTATTCGTGCAGAAAATAACTGGCTTGATAAGACAATTGAAGAATATAAAATCGATGCAGTAATCAGCGATAACCGTTTTGGCCTGCATACTAAAAAAGTGCCCTGCATTTTCATAACGCATCAACTTTTGATAAAAAATGACCTGGGAAAAATTGCTGAGCGCACAATGCAACGGTTCAATTACCAACAGATCAATCATTTTACGAAATGCTGGATCCCTGATTTTGAAAACCAACCGAATCTTGCCGGTGCATTATCGCATCCTGAAAAAATGCCTTCAATACCTTGCGACTATATTGGCTTGTTAACAAGAATTAAAAGAGTTGAAGTTCAAAAAATAAAGGGTCATATTTTAATAATGATTTCCGGTCCCGAACCGCAGCGAACGCTGTTCGAAAAAATCATTTTCGAGCAACTGGAATCATTTAATGGCACGGCAACTGTTGTGCGGGGAAAGCCTGCCGATACCGTTCCCCCACCTTTGATAAACGGCGTGGCCGTTTTCAATCACTTAGCAAAAGAAGATTTAAACAAAGAGCTTTGCAGGGCGGAATTCGTAGTGTGTCGTACCGGCTACAGTTCTGTGATGGACATTGCAGGCCTTGACGTAAAACCAATTCTCGTGCCCACGCCCGGTCAAACCGAGCAGGAGTATCTTGCAAAATATTTATCGAAACAAAACTTTTGCATTACATCCACTCAACAAAATTTCAATTTGAAGTTGCTTTTACAAAAGGCACAGAAGTTTCAATTCGAAAATCCATTCAGGCAAAAAAAATACAACCTCAGTGAGATTGTAAGAGTCTTCGTTCGGGAAATGATATCGAAAACCTAAGGATTGTCGGGGGTCAAAACTTCAACCAACTTGCCGGGAACGGTAGTGAAATCCGTTTCCCAGTTGTCCATTTCCAGTTCGATCACAGCAATACCGCAGGTTGGCAAATCATCAATATTTACATTGGTAATGTCGTTCACAAAGTCGCTGACGCCGGGGTTGTGCCCTACAACCGCAAGTGTGTTTATGTTTTCCTTCAGCCATAAAATACTTTCTTCTATTTTTAATACAGTGCCGAGGTATAATTTTTCAAAGTACTTGATATCATCACCTTTGAGGTGATTAGCCAGAGCAAAATACTCAGTTGTTTGTACGGTACGAAGCGCAGGGCTTGAAAAAATTTTATCAATCTTGTATCCTTTTTGCATCAGGACTTTGGACATTTTCTCTGCGTTGCGGTGCCCGCGCTCCGTTAACTTCCTGTCTTTATCATTACCGAAATTTTGCTCAGCTTTTGCGTGGCGAATAATGATCAACGTTTTCATAATCCTGTTTTTGCGAATATAAAATTAATTACACAAAATAGCACCCGCCTGTTTTTTCACCCGTAAAAATTTCGCCTGCAACGCATTTATTTTTTCACCCTTATTTTTGTGCAAATTTTTTTATGATGAAGAAACTAACTACATTGGGTTTGGCGTTTATATGCCTTTATGCCCATGCTCAAGACAAAACTGTGATGGATCTTAAAAATTCTTCTGAACGTACCATTAAAAAAGAAGCAGATACTGCGCAAAAAATCTGGAAGATGGGCGGCTTCTACAATTTAAATGCTGCGCAAACCTCGTTAAGTAATTGGGCCGCGGGTGGCGATAAATTTTCGCTGGCAATCAACTCGCATTTGAGTGGGTTTGGGTTTTATAAAAAAGGCAAACACAGTTGGGACAATACGCTCGACTTTAATTTGGGATACATAAAAACCACCTCGCTTGGAGGCCGTAAAAACGATGATCGCTTAGATGTTTTATCAAAATACGGTTACGCCATTGCACCAAAATGGAACGCGGGCATGTTGTTCAATTTCCGCTCGCAACTTTTCAAGGGTTATACCTATGAAGACGATGGCAGCCGCACAATGAATTCTGCATTCTTATCGCCAGCCTATGTATTACTCAGCCCCGGCGTTGAATACAGGCCCAATCAAAACTTTTCCCTGTTTCTTTCACCGGCTACTGTTCGCTGGACAATCGTGAGGAACGACTCCCTGTCTTCAATTGGAGCTTACGGTGTTGACAGCAACAAACATGTAAAAACGGAATTCGGTGCATTTGCCACCGCAAACTATATTAAAGAGTTCAACAAAATGCTTTCATTTAAAAGCCGGTTAGACCTGTTCTCAAATTACCTGCACAACCCGAAAAATATAGACGTTTATTGGGTGAACATGCTTAATATGCAACTCAACAAATATTTATCACTCACTTACGGCGTAGACCTTATTTATGATGATGACGTGCGTCTGTTTGGGCCGGATAACAAAAGTCCTGCTGCACAAATAAGGTCAATGCTGGGATTGGGCTTTCTGGTTAAATTTTAAATGAGCCAGCTGAAAGGCTACTACCGGCCTTTAAACCTGCAAACTTTTCAAACTTTAAACAAAACAGTTGGGGCAAAAAAAATTAGTTCGCTTTGCCGAACTCCTCACATTCAATAATGTTTTGCAATACCCTGAAGGTATGGCAGGCAACTGGAAACAACATTTTGGAAATGATAATCCAATGACCTTAGAACTCGCGTGCGGTAAAGGAGAATATACTGTTGGGCTTGCCAGGTTATACCCTCAAAGAAACTTTGTTGGCGTAGATTTAAAAGGCAACCGCATCTGGGTTGGCGCAAAAAAAGCGATTACAGGAAACCTTCGCAATGTTGCTTTTCTGCGTTCGCAAATTGAAAGAATTACTGAATTTTTTGAAGCGGGCGAAGTATCTGAAATCTGGATCACTTTTCCTGATCCGCAACTACGTTTTTCAAAAGCAAAAAAGCGTTTAACGCATCCAAGGTTTTTAAGATTGTATCAAAAAGTTTTAAAACCGGGAGGTGTCGTTCATTTGAAAACAGACAGCCCAAACCTGTATCGTTTTACAAAAGAAGTTTTGACGCGATACAATTGCAATGTTCGCGCAGATATTGATGATGTTTACGCCCAGGAGAAAGTAAGTGATGAACTTTCAATAAAAACGCATTACGAAGCGCTTGACATTGCGCAAAGCAACCGTATTCATTATTTGTCCTTTACTTTGCCTGACGATTTGGGCGGCGCAGCAGAAGACGAATTATTAAAAGACGCAATCAGGTATGAATTGGAATGATGAATGACGATGATATGTTTTATACCAATGAAGAGGGTAAAACGGTGATGACAGAGGAGTACCTTTTGCTTCGTGGTTATTGCTGTGGCAACGGGTGCCTCAATTGCCCCTACGAATATAAAAATGTACCCGAGCCAAGGCGAACTCAATTATTAAATGAAAGAAAATTCCGAAAACAAAAGGAACAGTGAAAAAATTAAACCGGTAGTTCCGTCAGGAGCAGCAGATGATAATTTTTTTCAGCTGGTATTTGATATTGCGAGGCAAATACCCAAAGGCCGCGTCACCTCTTACGGCGCTATTGCAAAATGCATCGGCACGGGTCGGTCAGCTCGTTTGGTTGGCTGGGCAATGAACGGCAGCGGAAGAATAAAACCAAAAGTGCCGGCCCATCGCGTGGTAAACAGCCAGGGAATGCTCACGGGCAAATTTCATTTTGAAACACTCACAAAAATGGAAGAGTTACTGGCAAAGGAAGGCGTTAAAGTGAAAAATGATAAAGTTGTTGATTTTAAAAGATTATTTTGGAACCCAATGGATGAGTTAGGTTTTTAATACCCTTCTTTGAACGCCTGCCACAGATGGAAGTAAGATGGGAAAGTTAAACAATGAAACGAAGCATGATAAATTTTTCTCAAAAAAAATATGTATATACCGAGTTCCCTGTCTAGGCATTCGACCATTAAAAGCCCGTCCGAACGGCATTGAACCGGGCAGGCATAAAACATATACGGATGAAAACTGCAATAAATAATAGAAGGTTATCTCTTCGCTTCACAAAATGGAGCAGGAAATCTTATGCAGCTTTTAAAAGTGTGGGCAGGCATGTGACCATTGGTCGCCTGAAAAATGTAATCGCTGATGCTTTATTGGGAAAGCAGACGAATATTCTTTCAATTTCTACAACCGCATGGAAGCAAGATAATGAAAGCAATGAGAACGAATGGAGCCAGCCTCCTGATGAAGAATTGTTATTGGAATTATGTTCTTTTTCTTTTTTGAAAAACACAAAAATTGATTGCAGCTTTATAAAGCCGCAATGCACCAATATCTTTTCATGGCTGAAAGCCGTTGTACACAACGCTTTCAGCTTTTTTTATTCCCTTCCTGGCAAGATGGATTTCATAAATGCTAAAGACAGGGTGATTCAGCAGCAAAATTTTTATTAAACAATATGAACAAAAGAATTATTACAGCATGGACATTATTGCAATTGATTGGAACAACGGCAATGACACAAAACGATACAACTTCTACCTTAGACCCGGTAACAGTAACATCATCACTGGTTGAAAAACGCAGTTCTGAAACCGGAAGAAGCATTGCTATCATTAAAGGAGAAACTATTTCAAAGTTGCCGGTACATTCCATAGACGAATTATTAAAATTTGTGCCGGGCATTGAAGTACAAATGCGCGGCCCTCAGGGATCGCAGAGCGATTTTAGTATGCGCGGCGGAACTTTTCAACAGGTGCTTGTTATTCTCGATGGCATGAGGCTGAATGATCCAAACACCGGGCATTTCACTGCTTACATACCGATAACACCTGCAGAAATTGACAGGATTGAAGTGCTGAAAGGTGCGTCATCAGCGATTTATGGCTCAGATGCAGTTGGTGGAGTGATTAACATTATTACAAAAGCATTTAATGCCAAACAACAAAATCAATCAAAAAATATCAACGGGCAAATTGGTGCGGGCGAATACAATTTGGTAAACATCAATGCCGGTGGATTCTTTCAGCATAACAATCTCAGCGTGGGTGGCGGTGTAATATCGAATCATTCAACCGGAGCGCCGCAAAGAGGCACGCGCGGCTTTTTTCACAACACATCTGCATCAGTTGGCATCAATTACAAACTCAATGATTTCTGGAACCTTTCATATCGCAGCGCCTATGACTACAGAAATTTTGGCGCACAAAATTTTTACACCGCAAACCTAAGAGACACAGCAACTGAAAAAATTACAAGCTGGTGGCACCAGGCACGGGGTAATTATGAAAAAGGCGCAGGTAAAGTATCGCTTGATGTGGGCTATAAAAATCTTGATGACCACTACGTTTTCTTTCCCGGATTTATTCCAAATGATAATAATACAAAGTTGTTCCAAACACTTTTAACGTATCGTCAGTTCATTGGGGTAAATACTTCGCTGGTTAGCGGCCTGAATTTTCAGAATAAAAAAATCCGTTCAAATGATCGTGGTAATCATTCACTGAACACCATTGCGCCTTTCGTTAGCGCGGTGCAAAAAATCGGCGATAGATTTTCTTTGATGCCATCGCTACGTGTGGAATTTATTGAAGGCATTTCTGCTGAGCTTGTCCCTAACTTAACCGCATCTTACAAAATAAACGATTTACAACTAAGGGCCAGTGGCGGCAAAACCATACGTGACGCGGACTTCACAGAGCGATACAATAATTACGGCAAGCCTTCAATACCCGCATTGAACCGCGTGGGCAATCCTGCGCTTGTGATGGAAAAGTCGTGGGGTTATGAAACAGGATTTGACTATTTCTTCACCAACGGATTCAAATTTTCATCCACTTTTTTTCAGCGATTTAATACCGGCCTTATTGACTGGGTTCAAACTTCATTTGCCGACATGCCAAGAAAGGACAACCTTGTTGCCGATGCAAATTATTTTCTGGCAAAAAATATTTCTGAGTTAAACACATCCGGTTGGGAAACCGATATACAAGCCGCGCCAAAACTTTCAGGTAACCAGTCGCTTTTGTTGAATGCCGGGTTTTTATGGCAATACAGCAAAAGCAGCGAAGCCCGGCCATCGTTTTATATTTCATCAAGTGCAAAATTTTTAACCAATTTTTCAGCAATGTATGCCGCAGGGCCTATTGCAATAAGCCTTAACGGAATTTACAAAAAGCGGCAAACCCAGTCTGCGCCTGCAATTGCCGCCGAAATAACAAAAGACTATTTTTTATTGAACGGAAAAGCTTCCTATAATTTTTTACGGAACAAGCTTGGAGTGTTTGTTCAGGTTGATAACATTTTTGACAGGAATTACAGCGATTTACTCGGCGCGCCAATGCCCGGCAGATGGTTGCAGGCTGGCCTGAGTTTTAATGCGTTTTAATACTTCGGAATATCCTCGCCCAAAGTATCTAAAATATTCACATAGCTCACATAGCGCTCTTCATAGATTTTACCATCAACTACGGCCTGCTTTACAGCGCAATCCGGTTCATTGATGTGTTTGCAATTATTATAGCGGCAACCGGTAAGCCTGTCGCGCATCTCGGGAAAGTAATGGGAAAGTTCTTCTTTTTCAAGCCCGGTTATTGCCAGTTCGCGGATGCCGGGCGTATCAATGATTTTTCCGCCCTGCGGCAAATCGTACATGGTGGCAAAAGTGGTGGTGTGCTGGCCTTTGCCGCTCCAACCGCTCAGGTCCTGCGTTTTTAAATCAAGGTTGGGCATTAAGGCATTGATGAGGGATGATTTGCCCACGCCGCTATGCCCCGAAATGAGCGTAGTGTTATCTTTCAGTATATTTCTTAATGCATCCACACCGTTATTTTCCTGTACGCTGATGGCATAAACCTGGTATCCTATTGCTTTGTACATTTCAGATATTTCAGCGAATTTTTCTTCTTCCTTTTTCCTGAAAAGATCTGTTTTGTTAAAGATGATGATAGCAGGTACGTGGTACATTTCGCATACAACCAAAAATCTGTCAATAAATCCCTGTGAGGTACGCGGATCTTTTAAAGTGGCGACAAGTAAAGACTGATCAAGGTTTGCAGCGATGATGTGCTGCTGGTATTTAACCCGAGGCGATTGGCGGTTGATGTAATTACGGCGCGGCAGGATGTTAGTAATAACGGCAGTGGTTTCATTTTTATCCTCCACTTCTATCTCTACTTCATCGCCAACAGCAATTGGATTTGTGCTCGTAATATCATCAATTTTAAAGACGCCTTTAATACGGGCGTTATGCAACGCTCCTTGTTCGTCTTTAACAACGTACCAAATGCCGGTTGATTTATAAACGAGTGCTTTGATTGTGTAAGACGTTTAAAGGTTGAAAAATTTATTGGTTGAGAATTGCTGAGGTGTATAAGTGGGCGGTGCCTGCCTACAGGTCAGGCAGGCAATGAAGACGCTTTATATTCTACAGATCGTTCAACCATAATTTCAAAAATCATTTACTTCAATGCAGTTACGCGCTCACTTTAAAATCCCTCAGCGCATCATTAAGGCTGGTCTTCAAATCTGTGCTGGCCTTGCGTTTGCCGATGATGAGCGCACAGGGAACCTGGTAATCACCGGCAGGAAATTTTTTAGTGTAGGTACCGGGTATCACCACGCTGCGCGCGGGAATACGGCCCTTACTTTCTATGGCAACCGGGTGGCTCACATCAATAATGCGTGTGCTTTGGGTGAGTACCACGTTGGCGCCGAGTACCGCTTCCTTTTCAACAATTACACCTTCCACCACAATGCAGCGGCTGCCGAGGAAACATCCGTCTTCAATGATCACGGGGCTGGCCTGCAGCGGCTCCAACACACCGCCAATACCCACACCACCACTCAGGTGAACGCCTTTGCCAATTTGCGCGCAGCTACCCACTGTTGCCCAGGTATCTACCATTGTACCTTCGCCCACATAAGCGCCAATATTTACATAAGACGGCATCAGGATTACACTTTTGCCAAGGAACGACCCGTAACGCGCTACCGCATGCGGCACTGCACGAACACCCTGCGCTTCGTAATCTTTTTTCAGCAACATTTTATCGTAAAACTCAAAAGGGTCAATATCCCATTTTTTCATGGGCTGAATGCCGAAATACATTAAGATGGCCTGCTTTACCCATTCGTTCACTTTCCATTTGGTTGCTTTTTTCTCAGCAACGCGAAGGCGGCCTTTGTCCAACTCTTCAATCACAGCATGCACCGCATCGCTGTATTTTTTGTCTTTCAAAAGTTCCCTGTCTGTCCATGCCGCTTTGATTAGTTCTTCCATAAATTGGTTTTAATTGCGCCAAATATAAGAAAGTTCCCTGTTTCAGCTTGCCTGAGTTAAGCTCAATGGCCAACAAGCATCGCCCACTAACTGTTCATTTTTAAACATTCAAATCCGGTTATCTTTGTTCGCATGAACATTGGCTTTGATGCAAAACGGGCGTTTCATAACAATACCGGGCTTGGCTTTTTTAGCAGGGTATTGATCAGCCTGCTGGCGGAGCATTTCCCCAAAAACGAGCATTACCTCTTTAATCCTAAAAGCGGTAATTTATTTCAGCACCGGTTTAAAAATATGCATGAAATTTTACCCGAAAAACAATTGCATAAAATTCTCAAAAGCGCCTGGCGGAGTAAATGGGTTACGGCTGATTTAAAAAAGTACAAAATCGACTTATATCACGGCCCAAGCCACGAAATTCCGGTGGGGATCAATAAAACCGGGATTCCTGCTGTTGTAACGATGCACGATATGTTCCCCGAAATTTACCCCGGTGATTATAAACCTATTGATGTAAAAATCTACCGAACAAAATCAAGGTACGCTTGTAAACACGCGCAGCGTGTCATGGCAATCAGCGAAGAAACAAAGAAACACATTGAGGAATTCTATGGTACTGATCCTTCAAAAATTGATGTGATTTACCAAAGTTGTAACCCTATTTTTAATGTGCTCGAAAAAGAGGAAAAGAAGGAAACCGTACGTTTAAAATATAATCTTCCCTCAAAATTTTTCCTGCATGTAGGAACGATTATCGAGCGAAAAAATCTGTTGAATATTTGCAGAGCCATGCACCTGATTCGTGACGAAGTAACTATACCACTTGTGGTTGTGGGCAATGGCGGCGCCTACAAAGAAAAAGTGAAAGAACACATCAGGCAACAAAGGCTTGAAAAGAAAGTAATTTTTATGTCGGAAGCGATGATTGCCGCAGGTAAAAAGCCTTTTGTGGAAACCGAAGATTTTCCCGCGCTTTACCAATTGTCAACGGCAATGATCTATCCGTCATTTTACGAAGGTTTTGGTATGCCTATTATTGAAGCGATGAGTGGCGGTGTGCCCGTCATCACTTCAACAACTTCGTGTTTACCGGAAATAGGTGGCGCAGCCGCATTCTTGGCCAATCCTGCTAAACCTGAAGAAATGGCTGAGGGTATGAGGAAAATTTTCAACGATAACCATTATGCGCAATCCATGCGTGAGCGCGGATTTGAGCATATCAAAAAGTTTGCACCGGACAAATATATAAGCGACGTTATGACAATGTATTTAAAGGCCCTTCAATAAATCAATTTATTAAATTTCAATCTATGACTGAAAAGGAAAAAATGCTGGCCGGTAAACTTTATAATGCTGCCGATGCCGAATTAAAATCTTTAAGAACAAAAGCCCGCCTTGCTATCCAAAAGCTAAACTCGGCTCTGCCGGATAACGACAACACAATCAAAGAGATTTTAAAGGAGCTGATACCGAGCCAGGGCGAAAATTTTTGGATTGAACCGCCTTTTTATTGCGACTACGGCACCAATATTCACGCGGGAGACAATGTATATTTTAATTACGATTGTACCATACTTGATGTGTGCGAAGTGAGGATTGGCAACGATTGCATGTTTGGCCCCGCTGTACAAATTTACGCCCCGCTACATCCTATGAATGCGAAAGAACGCGCCACTCTTATTGAGTATGGCAAGCCGGTGACCATTGGCAATAATGTGTGGGTAGGCGGCAATGCCACTATTCTGCCCGGTGTTAATATTGGCGACCGTTGCGTGATTGGCGCGGGAAGCGTTGTTACCAAAGATATTCCGCCGGATAGTTTTGCTGCCGGTAACCCTGCTAAAGTCATCAGAACTATCAATAAGGAAAGCTAAAAGCCAAGCTCGGGGCAGGGGAACTACTAATGTTTTTAAATAAAAGCGCACCACCCTGCGCAACCGTTTGGGTATTGAGCCTTGCGAGTAACCCGTATCTTTGCCACATGGAATTATTTGCTGAATCATTAACATCTTATAAAAGGCTTAAAACAAGAGAAGTACGGGTTGGCGATCTTCTGATTGGCAACAATCACCCCATTCGTGTGCAAACGATGACGACAACTGATACGATGGATACGATTGCCACCGTAGAGCAAACCATCCGTTGTATTGAAGCCGGCGCAGAATTAGTACGCATTACGGCGCCTTCAAAAAAAGATGCTGAGAATTTGCTCAACATAAAAAATGAACTCCACAAAAGAGGGTACAATGTTCCGCTGATCGCCGATATTCATTTTACGCCGAATGCTGCTGAAATTGCGGCACGTATTATTGAAAAAGTGCGCGTGAACCCCGGCAATTATGTCGATAAAAAAAAGTTTGAACAGATTGATTATACGGATGCAGAATATCTCGAAGAAATTGAACGCATCAGGGAGCGGTTTACGCCGCTTGTAAAAATTTGTAAAGAACATGGGACTGCTATGCGCATTGGCACCAACCACGGCAGCCTCAGCGACCGCATCATGAGCCGCTACGGTGATACGCCCATGGGCATGGTAGAAAGTGCGATGGAGTTTCTGCGTATTTGCCGCGATGAAAATTATCACCAGATTATTTTAAGTATGAAGGCCAGCAACCCGCAGGTGATGGTGCAGGCTTACAGGTTACTCATTAAAACAATGGATGAAGAGTTTGGTGAAATTTATCCGCTGCATCTCGGTGTTACCGAAGCGGGTGATGGCGAGGAAGGCCGCATTAAATCTGCCGTTGGCATTGGCACTTTGTTGGAAGATGGCATTGGCGATACCATCCGCGTTTCGCTTACCGAAGATCCGGAGTTTGAAATTCCGGTGTGTAAAGATATCGTGAAGCGTTACTCGGTTGAACAGTTGAAAAGTTCACAAGTTAATGAGGAAGAAAAATCAATGTCAATAATTCAACCTCTTAATCTGTCAACTACCAAATACAATCCATTTCAATACAACAAGCGCGAAACTGTAACCGTGGCTAACATCGGCACAGGCCACGTACCGGTGGTGATTGCTGATTTAAGTAAAGCAGGCTACCTCACTCCGCAAAGTTTACAAGGCATTGGCTATACCTACGATGAAGGCTTTGATAAATGGCATATTGCAGATGCTGCGGCTGATTATGTTTACCTGAATAAACAAACAATCAATTTTGAATTGCCCGGTACGCTGAAGGTAATCCGTCCCTATCATCAATGGCTGGAAAACCAATCAACACATACATTTCCTATTTATTGTGCAGAACATTTTGTGGCTGAAGAGAACGTACACCCGGCGCTGAACTTTGTAATGGTGGATTGTTTTAACGAGGGTAATAAGGATATTGAACTGTTGGATGAATTAAAAGAAAAACAGGGCGTAGTACTTTGTTTAAGCAGCACCAATAAAAATGCCATGCAGTCTGTAAGGCGTATGTGCATTGAGTTACAGCAAAGAGACATCAAACATCCCGTGGTTTTTATTACGGATAGCAACTGGCAAACAGCAGACGAACACCTTATTCATTATGCTACAGAAACCGGCGCTTTATTTTTAGACGGTTATGGCGACGGCATTTGCCTGGGCATGACGCAAAAGAGCTATGATGATTTTTCAAAAGAAGAAAATCAATTAACCGGCAGAACTTATCACACATCTTCGGAAACAGGCACGGCAGCAAACGCTTCAGGGGGCGGAGCAACGAGTGTTGCGTCCTTCCTCAACAACACCGCCTTTGGTATTTTACAAGCCACGCGTACCCGCATCTCCAAAACAGAATACATCAGTTGCCCGTCCTGCGGCCGCACATTGTTTGATTTACAGGAGACGACACAAAAAATACGATCTGTGACAAATCACCTCAAAGGCGTGAAGATCGCGATCATGGGATGTATTGTAAACGGACCCGGTGAAATGGCGGATGCCGATTTTGGTTATGTGGGCAGTGGCCCCGGGAAAATCACCTTGTACAAAGGAAAGGAAACTGTAAAACGAAATATTGACAGCAATATTGCCGTTGATGAACTGATCAACCTTTTAAAAGAAAATGATGCATGGGTTGAACCTTCTTAACCTTCTGCCGCGAATCTGAATGACAAAGAAACTAACAACCCTTTTGTTCTGCATTGTAACAGTTGCGTACTTCGTGGGAATGGCCTTACAAAACGACACCATCATGTTTATTTGTAAGCCGTTGTTAGTTACTTCGCTTTTAGCCTATTTTATTTCCGAAACAAATGGTGCGGAACCGGGTTTAAGAATTTTGGTAGTATTGGCGTTGGTATTTTCAATTGCGGGAGATACATTATTAATGTTTGCCAACCGTGATGAATTGTTTTTCCTGCTTGGCCTTTCAGCATTTTTATTGGCGTATGTTTTTTACATCATCACTTTTCATAAAATAAAGGTGAAAGAAAATATCGAAGGCAGGTGGCCGTGGGCAATCGTTGTCGCAATCTATTATTTTTTTATTATCAGCATCCTCATGCCTCATTTAGCAGAAATGAAAATACCGGTTTTGGTTTACGGCCTTGTCATTAGTTTTATGCTTTTGGTTGCAATGCTTTTATACGATTTAGAAGACAATAAAACAGCGCGCTATATTTTAACCGGGGCAATTCTGTTTGTGGTTTCAGACTCGGTACTTGCCATAAACAAATTTTATAAACCGTTTGAAACTGCAGGTTGGATCACAATGATAACCTATATATCAGCACAATACCTGTTAGTAAAAGGCCTTGTGCGATACATAACTTCGAAACGCAATTTTTAACCTGCTTTTAAGAAGTGTTACACAAAAAAATAACATTTAGCAGACATAGCCGTTTTTTTAAAACCGTAACTTTAGAATATTATTCAACATTTAAAATAATTTGTAATGGAACTACTAAGCGAACTCAGAAAAGAATACGATCACGAATATCAAACCACAAAAAAATTTCTTGAAAAGTACCCTGAAGGGAAAAATAGTTACAAGCCGCACGAAAAAAGTACGGAGATGCTTCCTTTAACCCAACACATTGTTGAAGTTTTTGGCTGGCCGGCTTTCATCATCCAAACCGATGGTGTTGATTTTGCAGAAGGCGGCGAAAGGCCGAAACTTGAAACTAAAGATGACCTCGTAAAAGCGCTCGACGAAGCCTATGCCACCAACAAAGAGGCGCTCGAAAAAGTGACTGTTGCGGAACTTGAACCAAATTGGGTACTAAAAATGAACGGCCAGGTTTTGGCATCGTGGACAAAATATGAAGCCATCCGGCACGCATTGAACCAGGCCACACATCACCGCGCTCAATTAGGTGTTTATTATCGTTTAAATGATATTGCCGTTCCCGGTAGTTATGGACCAAGTGCTGATGACCAGTCGTTTTAAAAGTTTAGATATATATCAGGCTGTTAAAAATAAATGGCCTATTGTGGCAGATGTGCAGATTGTCTGGCATCTGCGGCAATTTTATTATTCGGGGAATTAAAACCTCTAAAACTGCCCGCCTTAAATTTGCGGGCAGTTTTTTTTAATACGTACCCAATATCAATTAGCCAAACATCTTGTGTTTGGCGCTAAAGCAAAAAGTAACGAGAATCTGCCGGTTTAGAAATATGTGTTGGTTGAACTTTTCCCGCAGAAGAGGAAAGATGAGAAATTTTGTATTTAAAAATTCCGGTGTTCTTTTACCCAATCTGCAATGTAAGTGTTAATGTCGTGGGTGTTAGTTCCGGGAAAGAAGATATGAGCCACGCCCATTTTTCCAAGTTTTTCAGCATCACTATCAGGGATGATACCACCGCCGATCAGGAGTACATCGCTCATATCCTTCTGCTTCATCAGTTCGATCACTTTTGGAAAAACGGTCATGTGGGCACCGGATAAGATGCTGATGCCGATCACATCCACGTCTTCCTGCAAAGCAGTATTCACAACCATTTCAGGGGTTTGGCGCAGGCCGGTATAAATCACTTCCATGCCCGCATCACGCAATGCCGTGGCAATAACCTTAGCGCCGCGGTCATGCCCGTCTAATCCAACTTTTGCAACTAAAACTCTGATGGGTCTGTTCATAACAAAAATTTGATTGACAAAGTTAACTGTTAAACCTTAAAATGAACTGAGCGCGGGTCAGCATGAAATATGATTTTTAACAGGCTATTTGTAATCCTGTATATTAACCGCCTGGTTACAGAAGCGGTATTCAACCATATCATTGCTACTTACAATAACCAGCCTGTTGCTGCAATATTTTTTTATGAGGTTGTGATACATTTCTATTCCCGCTGTATCGAGATTTGTACACGGCTCATCCAACAACACCAGCGGAACATCAGACAAGACGCATTGTGCCAGTTTCACCCTTTGCTTCATGCCGCTTGAAAACTGACTAATTTTTTTATTCCCCGCCAGGTGCAGGCCCGTTTCTTCCACAATATCTTTAACAGAAATGTTTTGAATAAGTGGTTTAAATTTACTGTGAAAACTGATAAACTCTTCGAGCGTCATTTCTTCCACAAGTTCCAGGTATGGCGCACAGATTGAAACGTACCGGTAAACATTTTCGGCTTTTATTTCTTTACCCTCAATTTCCCATCGGCAAATGCCCTCGCTCAAACTGATGGCGCCGCTCAAAGCCTGAAGCAATGTACTCTTCCCCGAACCGTTCGTTCCGGTAATGGCATAACTGTTGCCGTTTTCAAATTTGAAATTCAGCTGACGAAAGATCCAGTCCCGGTTATAGCGCTTTCCGGCGTCAGCCAATGCTATCATCATCGCCGTTTCCTTTTGTGTATCGTTTTATGATGCCGCGTGTGCTTTCCTGTATAAAAGTGAGAATTTCATCCCTTTCATCGGTTGCAGGAAATTCTTCTTCAAGGTATTGAACAGCCTGGCTTACGTTCAGGCCGCGGTTGTAAATTATGCGGTAAATATCAAGAATATGATTAATCTTTTCAACGGTATAGCCTGTTCGTTTAAGCCCCACAGAGTTAACGCCACCATAGCTTAGCGGCTGTCGCGCGGCTTTGATGTAGGGAGGAACGTCTTTGCTAACCAGTGAGCCGCCGCTGATAAACGCGTGTGACCCTATCTTTACAAACTGGTGTACAGCGCAAACACCTCCAAAGCCCACATAATCGCCAAGCGTTACGTGCCCCGCAATTTGGGTGCTGTTGCTTAAGGTGCAGTAATTCCCAATAATGCAATCATGCCCGATATGGCTGTACGCTAAAACCCAGCAACCGTTACCAACCACCGTTTTCCACCTGTCGCTGGTGCCGCGGTGAATGGTTACAAATTCGCGGATCACGCAGTTATCGCCAATTTCAACCGTTGTTTTTTCGCCTGTATATTTTTTGTCTTGTGGTTCAGAGCCAATAACGGTACCCGGAAAAATTTTGCAATTTTTCCCGATTCTGGTGCCTTCTTCAATTGTGACGTTGCTGCCTATCCAGGTGCCTTCGCCAATCACTACATCCTGATGGATAACGGTAAAAGGGTCAATCTTCACATTGGTGGCCACCTTTGCGTTGGGGTGAATGTATGAGTTGAAATGAATCATCTACTGCAGTTAACAATAAATTTTTATGTTACGGCGGCAAAAATAACCATTCGTTAGTTAACTACTATTAATATTTTCATAATGTGTTGAGAATCAAAAAAAATCATAGCAAGGCCCTCCGGTTTCAAAAACGATCAAAACCTGCAAATTACGTTAACCTGACAAACCGAATCGTTTTAAAGAATACATTTGCCGTTAATGTTGCAGATAGCGGAAATAGTGAAAATAGCGAATGAAGGCGTGGCCGGGTTGGAACTGATGGCTGAGAGAGGCCAATCGGTTCCGGCATCAGTACAATACAATATTAAGCGGTTTAATAAAAATACCGGTTTTCGATTTGAAGATGCGGGCATGATTGTTTACTCCTACAGCCAAAAGCAAAAAGAAAAACAACTGCAACTAAAATTTTGCGTTGCGGGAAATATGTATTGTGGTGAAACGGACTGTAGAAATTGTAAGATGGGGAACTTTAAAAATTGTTCTGACAGCGCCAACAGCCTGGATGTGGTTCAGATACATTTCTTGCCGGGGCAACTCTCACAATTCATTAAATCGAAACCCAACAATACGCTGAGCGATGATGTTTTGAACTTCAGGCATCAAACTTCATTTTCAAAAACTTTACCTGTCTGTTCAAAAATAAAAACGGTGATTGAGGGTTTGATCAACCATCAATACGAAGGCAGCCTTGAAAATATTTATGTGAATGCCCAGCTTCACATGCTTTTACTGTTCAGCCTTGACTGTATTGTAAATGATAATGAGCCTGTTTTTCCTGAATGCAGGTTTTTAAACAATATTGCCGACAAAGAAAAAGTTGCACAAGCCAAAGAACTGTTGGTACAGCGTATCGGCGACCCAATCACCATCAAAGAGCTCAGCCGCAAAGTGGCAATGAATGAATGTTACCTTAAAAAAGGTTTTAAGGAAATGTACGGCACTACCATTTTTGACTTTTACCAAAACCAGCGCATGGAACACGCCAAATACCTTTTGTACGAAAAAGGCATGAGCGTAACCGATGTTTCCATGATGCTCGGCTATTCCTCCATCTCGCATTTTAGCACCGCCTTTAAAAAACAAACCGGCTTAAAACCCTGTGAGTTGTTGTTGCGATAATCTTTTTGCGGGCAACGGTGCTGAATTACAAATAGCAGCTCTTATTTGCTAATGTTAAAACAAAAAAGGTTGCCGGAATATTTTTCCACCAACCTTTTTAAAAACCTTACCAGATCCTGATCCTGTCTTCCGGCTTTACATATAACTTATCGCCGGGCTTTACGTCAAAAGCACTATACCAGGCATCCATATTTACAAGCGGGCCGATGGTTCTGTAGGGCCCCGGTGAATGCGGGTCTGTGAGAATTCGTTTTGCAGCTTCTTCGGGCAGGATATTGCCACGCCATACCTGCGCCCAGCTTAAAAAGAAGCGCTGATCAGGGGTAAAGCCATCAATTTTTTTATTGCTTTTTCCTTGTGGCGTCATTTTGAACGCCTCATAAGCCACATTCATTCCCCCAAGATCGCCAATATTTTCGCCAAGGGTTAATTTCCCGTTTACATGAATTGTATCAAGCACGGTATAAGCATCGTATTGTTCAGCCAGTTTTTGCGCTTTTACATCAAATCGTTTACGGTCTTCATCCGTCCACCAGTTACGCATAGTGCCATCAGCATCGTATTTGCTGCCCTGGTCGTCAAACCCGTGGCTCATTTCATGGCCAATTACTGAACCAATTCCGCCATAATTCACGGCGTCATCAGCGTTCGGGTCAAAGAAAGGAAACTGCAAAATGCCCGCGGGAAACACAATTTCGTTAAGTGTGGCGTTGTAGTACGCGTTAACCGTTGGCGGCGTCATACCAAACCTTTCCCTGTCAACCGGCTTTCCAAGCCGGCTGATCATGTAGTTATATCTCCAGATGTTGGTATTGCGCACATTTTCAAAAAATGAATTTCTTTTTATTTCAAGGCCGTTGTAATTCTCCCATTTATCGGGATAGCCAACCTTGGGCCTGAAGGCTGCGAGTTTTGCCAGCGCTTTTTGCTTGGTAGGCTCTGTCATCCAATCGAGCCCTTTAATTCGTATTGCAAATGCTTTGCGAAGATTTTCCACCAGCACATTCATCCTTGCTTTTGCTTCCGGTTTAAAATATTCTTTTACATACAATTGGCCTAACAACTCGCCAATACTTCTGTCAGTAAGTGTTGAAATGCGCTCCCACCTAGGTGTTTGTACCCTTTGCCCGGAAATAGCCTGATCATAAGCAAAATTGGCCTTAACAAAACTACTGCTAAGATAAGGCGCTGCATTATCCAGTACATTCCATTTCAGGTAGGTTTTCCAATCGTTAACAGACACGGCTTGAAGCAGGTTGGCCACCGATTTAAAAAACGAAGGATTATTTACAAGGATGCTATCCTGGCCTGTTATTTTAAGGATTTTTAAAGCGTCGTTCCAGTTGATTCCGGGTGTAAGTTTATTGAAATCGGCCACGGAAAGTTTGTTGTAGGTTTTGTAAGGATCGCGCATTTCCACTCTGCTGGCCTGTGCCGCGGCTAACTGCTTCTCAATTCCAATGACCACATCAGCGTTGCTTTTGGCTTCGGCTGCTGGTGTGCCAACAAGTTTGAAAAGTTGAGAGATATAATTTGCGTAGGCGTTTCTAATCGATACCGATCGTGGATCGTCCTTCAAATAATAATCACGGTCTGGCAAAGTGGTGCCGCCTTGTGAAAACTGAACCATCATGTTTTCAACATTTTTTCTATCCTGGCCAACGAAAAAACCGTAAAGCGGAGAGCCCAATCCCTGTGTGCGCATATATGCCGTTTCTGTTAACACGCCATCAATAGTTCTGATCGCGTCGAGCGTAGCAAGTACCCTCTTCACCGGTGCGGCGCCCTGCTTTTCAATTGTAAGACTGTCCATGCCGGCGGCGTAAAAATCGCCCACTCTTTTTTCAACAGAACCCGCCGCAGCATTTTTGTTGGCCCTGGCTTTTTCAAGAATTGATTTTACAGCGTTGATGTTAAAATCGCGGAGCACGTTAAAGGAACCCCAGCGGGTTTCCTTGGGTGGTACGGGGTTGTTTTTAATCCAGGTTCCGTTTGCATAAGCGTAAAAATCATCACCCGGTTTTACCGAAATGTCTCTGTCTGCAGGGTTTATGAACTTTGCAGGCGCCTGGGCATTAAGACCGTCAATTAATAAAACAGCAACAATTATAAAAAGAAATGCGCGTTGTACTTTCATTCTTATGTTTATTTTAATTCTTGATATAAACATTAAATGTACACAAAGGTTACAATTTTACAATAGGCCGAATAAACTTTCAGGCAAACCCATTAGATAAATCAGTTATCATTTCAACGAAAACCTAATGTGCATAAAACCGGGGATAACCTGTGCAGGTAGTTATTTAAATGTTGATAATGGCAGGTTTTTTGTTGAACATTTTGTAGGTAAGGCGTGGATACAAAACACGTTTAAAATTTGGAAAAGGGTAGTTCTTAACGCTATCTTCATATTGCAAATATGATTGGCCAATTTAGTTTCGCAAGATTTTAATACGGTTTTTCAACTTTGCACCTTAGCAGATTCTTTGACAGGTTAATTGTTAGTTATAGTTTCGAAAGTATGTGCGGGCAGCAATGCCGGCAAGGAACCCGGAAATTTGACGGCCAATTGACCAGGCAAAGTTGACGCTACATGCTGAAGCGATGCCGGATGCTAGTATGCCGAAGCCCGGATTACAAATGTGCAGCAATGCGCTGAAGTGCCCTGGGTTAAGAAAATACAACGGCGCCGACGGAGCAGACGCAATAGCTAAAACAAAGGCGGATGCAGGTACGCCAAAGTTTGTAAGACCAACGCACAGCAATGTGAGTATGTTTTGCAACTAAGGATTACCACGGCACCCGGCGGAGTTGAGGCAAACAGCAGAAGCCTTGCCAATTGTTCTGTGGATTGACGCTTTTCTACGAATCGGGCAGCAATGCCCCCCAGTTCTAAAGTTAAGATTCGCTCTACAGTGACAATGCTGAAGCTATTAAAAGAGCATCGGGTTAGTAAGTGAAAGTGTGGTTCGCCACGCCTAAAACAAAACCGGTGCTTTTTTTATGCCCCTACGGGAAGGTGATGATTTGAAGAAACTAAGACAACAGATCACACAACAGTTGATCAAGTTGCATAGAGAATTCTACTTCTTGAAGCTTCGAGCCTTAGTGCCTTTGTTGCGAATTAGTGACAATAATTTACTCCTTATCTGCCAACTCACTAATCAGTTCCGCAACCAAGGCTGTCCACCCTGTTTGATGGCTGGCGCCCAGGCCGCGGCCGGTATCTCCATTAAAATATTCGAAGAATAAAATAAGATCGGCGTTTTCGGGCTTTTTATAAAACCAGTTATATTCGGCATAAATTGGCCGGTCGCCGTTTTTATCTTTCTGAAATAAACTGATCACTCTTTTTGCCAGTTCTGACGAAATATTAAACAAATTCATTTTATTTCCTGAACCGGTAGGGAATTCGATCATTAAGGTATCGTGATAAAATTTACCAAACCTGCGAATACTTTGAATGATCAAAAAATTAATCGGCAGCCAAACCGGGCCACGCCAATTACTGTTGCCGCCAAACATGTCTGAGGTTGAATCTCCGGGATCGTATTGAATGGAATGCACTTCCCCATTGATGGTAACCGAATAGGGATGAGCTTCATGATATTTGGATAAAGCCCTCACTCCGTGATCAGACAAAAATCCATCTTCTTTTAATAGTTTTACCAACATGGCTTCCAACCTGTCTTTTTGAACCAGAGAAAGTAACATTTCCTCGCCATCGCTTTTTTCTTCTTTTGGCCAGAATTTATTGTTTTTAATCCTGTAATCTTTATACCAGTCAAAGCGCTTTTTAAAATCAGGCAATTTATCAAACACCTCTTTACTAATCTGGCTCACGGCGTACAAGGAAGTAAGCCCAACGACTGACCTGATTTTTAATGGTTGCGGAGGTGCATCGCGCATACAAAGCACATCGTAAAAAAACTGGTCTTCCTCATTCCAGAGAACATGTTCGTTCAGCGCCTCGGCAATTAAAATGAAGTGCTCAAAAAACTTGGTGGCCACATCCTCAAATGACGGATCAACCATTGCAATTTCCAGTGCCATGTCCATCATATCGAGTGCGTAGATTCCCATCCAGCTTGTCCCGTCTGCCTGTTCAAGCTGTATTTCGCCTGTATCGTGATGGCTCCGGTTAAATACACCGATATTATCCAGGCCAAGAAAGCCCCCTTCAAAAATATTATCGCCTTTCCGGTCCTTCCTGTTGATCCACCAGGTAAAGTTGATCATTAGCTTATGAAAAACTTTCTTGAGGAAATCGATATCGCCCTTTCCCGTTGCTTTCTTTTCAATCTCGTATATTTCTAACGCTGCCCTGTCCTGCATCGGCGGATTCACTACGACTCATTTCCATTCTTAATAAGGTACCTGCCCGTCGGTTTTCCTGAACCATTCCCTAATTAGCAGCAACCACTGGTTTTTTGCAACGTCCGGATCGATTCCCGACATTGAAATACACTGAAAAGCCTGGTCCCACGCGGCATACCAGGGATATTCCCATTTATCGGGCATTGAAATCACATCCTGGTTTTTAAGGTGCTTCCAATCGTGGTTGCGGCCGGTGGCGCGCGAATCAGGAATGGGTGTAATACCGTCGGATTTGGTCAGCCATTTTTCTACATCATAACGGTAATATTGTTTGTTCCACAACAGGCCAGCCAAAGCCTGCCTTTGAACTTTGTCCAAATCATCTGAAACGCCTTTGGGAAAAATCGCTGAGTAAAACTCATCAGCTTCATTCTTTCTTTGCTGAAATATTTTTTCAAACCCTTCTTCAAAAGGAGCCGCCATTTCTTCCGCCGACAGGCGGCAATAAATGCTAACCGTTTCCCCTGCTTTTATTGTGCGTTTATAAACCGGTGCGAACCGGGTACCTGTTCTGCGGTTTCGCAATTGCAAAACATTTTCATTGTTGATGATGGCCTTATGAAAAGCATCTTTGGTGAAAATATTTTTGTTAGGTATGCCCTGAACAATTTCGGTGTTGGTTTCATTATCGGTGTACAAGGCATCGTCAGCGTCACTGTAATAAAAGAAATATTTTTCCATGCGGGGATGCTCGGCACAAACTGCATTAGTTCCCCACGGCGAAATATCAGGCACGCCCGGCGAAAGGTCATAACTCCATTTATTATAAAACCATAGCATGGGTAAGACGGTTACCGGCGCCGGTTCGTGAAAGCGGTTGGTAATGTTGATGCGGATGGCAATATCCCGGCTGTTATATTTTGCATAAGTAATGTGAACATCAAAATATTCGTTATTGTCAAAAATGCCGGTGTCTAAAATTTCGTATTCAGTTTCGAGTTTGCTACGGTTCTTATTTTTATCTTTTAATAGTTGATAAGGAAATTCCTGCTGCGAGTACTTGTACAGGTATTCCATATAGTAATGCGTGGGAAGATTGTCGAGGTAGTAGTACAATTCTTTCACATCCTCACCGTGGTTCCCTTCATAATTGCCCAATCCGAAAAGCCGTTCTTTTAAGATCGGGTCTTTACCGTTCCAAAGCGCAACTGAAAAACAAAGATTTTGAAAATAATCTGAGATCCCGGCGATGCCGTCTTCGCCCCATAAATAAGCGCGGCAATAGGCCTGGTCAAAAGGGAAATAGCCCCAACTGTCGCCCCATACTCCGTAATCTTCGCGAACCGTTCCCCATTGGCGTTCGCTTACATAGCAGCCCCATTGTTCAAGAGGTACTGATTTTTTTGAATTTTCCCTGAGCCTTTTGTGTTCTGCTGTCATTCGCTTTTTTTTGATTTTAGAAAAAATCAAGAAGGCCTCAAAAGTAATGTTTTGATGCGAATGAAGGTTAACAAACTATTTCCAAATAGTTATTGTCCGACAGCCAATCTAATAATTTCTGTAAACGTTATATAGCACTTTCTTATCGTAATCGTTAAGAGTACCAGAAACATCATTTTGAATATAATGCAGTTTAAAAGCCTTAATTGCTGAGGATTGATTTCTGGTATCATAACCAATTACACGTAACGCGAGTAAAGCATTAAAATCCTCAGGCGGTGTCATCATATTGAAAGAATCGTACCAATACCCAAACCCGGCCCCGGCCAGCTTTTTCCATGGAAAATATTTGCTGGGATCATTTTTACGGGTAGGGGCAATATCAGAATGGGCGATAAAATTTGCCTGCGGAATATCGTATTCCTTCTTCAAAAAAGCGAGCAATTTTATCAGTGCGTCAATCTGCGCATCGCTGAAAGCTTCTTCCCCGTTGTTGTCAATTTCAATGCCGATACTGCAGGAGTTCATATCAGTGACAGCGCCCCATTTACTATTTCCGGCATGCCAGGCGCGCATATAATCGTTCAGCATTTGGTGTACTATTCCGTCGCGGCCAACCACATAATGGGCGCTTACATTGGTTCTCGTAATGGAAAATGTGAATAAAGTTTGTTCAGGGCTTGTTTGGGCGGTGTGGTGCAGAATGACAAAATTGGGTTTGCGAACATTGAAATTCACAGTGGTATTCCAATCTGCTGCATTTACAGCAGGGTTCTTAGGGTTTTTAACCACCCGAAGTATATTGGTCAGCGAATCCATCATTCTATTGTAAAGAGGCCTCGCAGAAACCTGTTGTATACTATCGGTAATTAATTTATAGTAGGCTCTTGTTCGGTAGGCCGGTCTCGCGTCAGTTGACGGGGGCGGCACATATACCGGCGCCGGCTTTGTTTTTTGCGGTGCAGAACTTACAGGTTCGTCATCCCGCCTCGTAACCTGTTCAGGTTTTTGAAAAACTGTTTGATTGGGCTGTTTGCCCGAAGGTTTCGCTACAGGTTTTTGTTGGTGGGGCTGGGGTTTCGTCAACACGTTCGTGCGCGAGGGCTGCGTTGGGGTGCAGGAGTAAACCATAATAAGCAACAGTGCCCAAACTAATAATGTTTTTGTGCTAAACATTTCTAATGCTGATCTTTTCTTAGTAAAAATAAATCGTAAGTAATGCCGTTCCTTACCGTAAAAGTAACGAAATCCATCGTAAAACGAAATTATACAAGTAAAATTGTGCTGGTGATTAAATATTTTAAGATTTTATTAAACATCTTACCTTTAAAGGCTATGGCAATTTACAATACAATTGTTTTAAAATTGCAAATTGTAATTTTAGCATATCAAAAACAAAACAAATTTTCATTCTCCCTGTCAAATCTTTTGAATTTTAAAAGATGTCGGAAAAGGGTTAAATAGTAACTACATGGCGCATTTTGGAATGGTAGGGCTCGGCACAATGGGCCGCAATTTTTCTCTCAACGTAGCCGATCATGGGTTTGAGGTTTGCGGTTACGACCGTGATGAAGCACAAAGAACAAGGCTGCTACAGGAAGGCGACGGTAAACCCGTGAGCATTGCCGGTTCATCAGCAGAGCTGGTACAAAAACTGCAAACGCCAAGGCTCATTATGCTTTTGGTTCCCGCAGGTAAAATTGTGGATGCTGTCATTGATGAATTATTGCCACAACTTAGTAAAGGCGATATTTTAATCGATGGCGGAAACTCTCACTACATCGACACCGAACGCCGTTATCAGGCCTTGCAAAATTCAGGTATCCATTTTATTGGCATGGGCGTAAGCGGTGGGGAAGAAGGCGCTCGTTTCGGCTCCAGCATGATGCCGGGCGGAGATAAACAAAGCTATGAACTGGTTAAAGAAATTTTAGAAGCCGTTGCTGCGAAGGCTCCCGATGGCGCGCCCTGCGTGGCTTTCATGGGTAATACAGCCGCCGGTCATTATGTAAAAATGGTGCACAACGGAATTGAATATGCCGTAATGCAAATGATCAGCGAGGTGTATTGCTTATTGAAAAATGCGGGTTTTTCAAATACAGAATTAAGCGAACTTTTTAATGACTGGAACGCTGGAGAACTTGAATCTTTCCTGGTTGAGATCACGTCAAAAATATTCGCAAAGAAAGACACTGAAACCGGCGCCGACGTTATTGACCTGATTCTTGATAAAGCTAAACAAAAAGGCACAGGGTTGTGGACCTCCGAAAGTGCGCTGGAACTAAATGTACCTATTCCCACTATTGATGTGTCGGTTTCGATGCGCTATTTATCATCCTTGAAAGATGAACGGGTAAGGCTTTCTAAATTGTATTCACATCAAAATAAAATTTCAAGTATTGACAAAGCTCCCCTGCAAAATATTTGCCGCGATGCTTTACATTTTGGTATGATGATGGCCTATTGCCAGGGCATTGAACTATTGGAAACCGCTTCAGAAACCTTTAAATATGACATCGATATTAAAACAGTTATACAGGTTTGGCGTGCCGGCTGTATTATTCGCTCGGCCTTATTACGTGATTTGTACAACGCTTACGAAAAACAACCGGACCTGCAAAATATTATTGAATCGGAAATATTCGTTCCTGTATTGAAAGAAAAGCGCGGGTCGCTGGTTCAATTCCTGAAAACCAGCATGGACGCGGGTTTGCCCGCTGCGGCCAGTGCTGCCTCATTAGATTATTTTGATGCTTACACACTCAGCCGCATGCCTGCCAATTTAATTCAGGCACAGCGTGATTTTTTTGGCGCACACACTTACGAAAGAGTTGATAAAGAAGGCACCTTTCATACCGAATGGGGCAAAAACTAAAGCTATTAAAAATCGAATTTTCAAATTTTAAAAACCCCGCCCGCCCGGTGCAGGCATTAATTATTAAAGTATGAGTTTATCTTTACAGGATCTTAAAAAAACGCCGGCAAGCATTGTAATTTTTGGTGGTTTTGGCGATCTCTCCTGGCGAAAATTAATCCCCGCGCTCTACAATCTTTTTATTGGCGGCTATTTGCCTGAAAACTTCACCATTTTTGCTATGGATTATCATGGCCGCACAGATGCAGCTTACGATAAGCACATGCTCGAAGGCATCAACACGTTTTCCCGCACCGGAAAAGCTGATCCGGAAAAGTGGAATATATTCAAGGACAGGCTTGATTATTTTCAGGGAGATTTTACGGTGCCCGATACCTTTCCGCGATTAAAAAAGGCACTTGAAGATTACGATAAACAATGGGGCAAACGCGCCATCAGGGTTTTTTATTATTCCGTGTCGCCGGGCTTTATCCAGATGATAACGGAAGGCCTTTCAAAATACAAAATGGCCAACAATCCTTCTAAGGACCGTATTGTGATAGAGAAACCTTTTGGTACAGACCTGGCATCTGCGCAAAAATTAAACAAGCTGCTCACCAAAGATTTTAAGGAGCAGCAGATTTACCGCATTGACCATTATCTTGGCAAGGAGGTTGTGCAAAATATTTTAGCGTTCCGGTTTGCCAATCACATTTTCGAACCTCTTTGGCGAAGTGGCGAAGTGGATCATATACAAATTTCGGTAGCAGAAGATGTGAGCGTGGGAACGAGGGGAAAATATTACGACAATAGCGGCGCACTTCGTGATATGATTCAAAATCACTTGCTGCAATTGCTTTCTGTAATAGCAATGGACCGACCTAAAAGCTATACTGCGGAATGTATACGCGATGAAAAAGTGAAGGTATTGAAAAGCGTAAGAAAAATTAAGCCGGAAGAAGTTGTACGCGCCCAGTACACTGCAGGAACAGTTGATGGCAATAAACAGGCTGCTTATATTGATGAGGTGAACGTTGCCCGCAATTCAAAAACGGAAACATTTGTGGCGTTAAAATTATTTATAGATAATCCGCGTTGGAAAGGGGTACCGTTCCTGCTTCGCACGGGAAAATGCATGCCCAAAAAATCATCGCTGATCACGATCGTATTTAAACCAACACCCAACAAAATATTTAAAGATGATACTAACTCGAACCGGCTCTATATCAGTATTCAACCCGAGCAGACAATAAATTTAATTGTTGACGGCAAAGTGCCGGGGATAGAAATGAAGCTACAACCTGTTAATATGGATTTTACTTATAACGACTCTTTTTGTGAACCATCGCCCGAAGCGTACGAAACTTTGCTGCTTGATGTGCTGGAAGGCGATACAACACTGTTCATTCGTGACGACCAGGTAGAAACGGCATGGAAAATTGTAATGCCTATTTTGGATTACTGGAAGAAAACTTCGAGTGGATTAAAAAAGTATGCAGCAGGTACTGAAGGCCCGAAAGCATCGGATCAATTAGCAAAAAGCGTCGGTGCAAAATGGGCGCTTTCAAGCCCTAATGAAACGCCGTTATTGTGTGAGCCAAGGAAAGATAAGCCATGAACTGTCAAAAAAATATTTGGGGCTAAAAAACAGGAAGCATACAAGTGACGGCTAAAAGCATAAAAACTAAACATGAAAGAAAATATTTTTATCTGGCAGGATGGAGAAAAGCTTAGCCTTGCAGCGGCATATTTTTTTGTAAGATCGTGCCGGGAAAGCATTGTGAAAACCGGAAAATTTGCGGTAGCACTTTCAGGGGGCAGCACGCCAAAAAGATTGTATGAAATACTTGCTACGCCTGAGTTCAGCCCCAACATCGAATGGAAGAAAGTTTTACTGTTTTGGGGCGATGAGCGCTTTGTACCGCACACCCATGAAGAAAGCAATTACAGAATGGTGAAAGAAGCGTTGCTTGATCAAATTAAAATCCCAAAGAAAAATATCTTTCCGGTTCCCACACAGGGCTGGCCGCAGGATTGCGCCGATGCTTATGAAAAAACGATCAAACAGGCGCTGGGGAGAAATGCCTCTTTCGATCTCACGCTGCTTGGCATGGGCGATGATGGCCACACCGCATCGTTATTTCCGGGCACACAAATTTTAGAAGAAAATAAAAAATTGGCACAAGAAGTTTGGGTTGATGCAAAACAAACCTGGCGCATCAGCATTACTTATCCTTTAATTAACAGAAGTAAAGAAATCATGTTTTTGGTTGCAGGAGCAAATAAAACGCCGGTGTTGAAAAAAATATTGTCCGGCAGAAAACTAAAAAATCCTTTTCCCGTACAAGGTGTTCAACCGAAAAACGGTAATGCTATTTGGATGGTGGATGAGGCAGCGGTAGGCGATAAATTTTAGCTGCCTAAAGACCGAATTGAATTTAATGCGCTTCCAACCAGTTTTCGCCCTGTCCGCATTCTGCCACAATTGGAACTTCACAAGGCAATACCATCGCAGCTTCCATATTTTCCAGAATGAGCGGTTTTAATTCGTGCACTTCTTCTCTCACCGCATCAAAAACCAATTCATCGTGCACCTGAAGAATCATTTTACTTTTCATTCCTTCGCGTTTAATGGCAGCATGAACTTTTTGCATTGCCAGTTTAATCATATCGGCAGCGGTGCCCTGTATGGGAGAATTGATGGCGTTGCGTTCAGCAAAACCGCGCACTGTGAAATTGCTGCTGTTGATGTCTTTCAGCCAGCGTTTACGGCCCATTAATGTTTGCACGTAGCCATGTTCGCGCGCAAAGTTGATGGTGTCATCCATGTATTTTTGAATACCTGAAAATTCTTTTTTGTAACTGTCAATAATGCCCTTGGCCTCTGTTCTTGAAATACCCAAATTATCTGCAAGGCCAAAAGCGCCCTGCCCGTAAATGATGCCAAAGTTCACGCTCTTGCTTTTATAACGCATTTCTTTGGTCACTTCCGAAGCCTCCACACCAAAAACTTTTGAGGCCGTTGCGGTATGAATATCAAGACCCGATTTAAAAGCATTACACATATTTTCATCGCCGCTGATTGCCGCAACAATGCGCAATTCAATTTGCGAGTAATCGGCTGAAAGCAGTACATGGCCTGCATCACGCGGAATAAACGCCTTGCGGATTTCTTTTCCGCGATCAGTTCTTACAGGTATATTTTGAAGGTTGGGATTGTTGCTCGCCAATCTTCCGGTAACCGCAACGGCCTGCCCGTAAGTGGTGTGTACACGGCCTGTTTTGGGGTTGATCAGTTGCGGCAAAGCATCCACATAAGTTGACCGGAGTTTTGTGAGCTCCCGAAACGTAATAATTTCTTTCGCGATCTCATGGCCCTGGGCTTCCAGTTTTAATAAAATATCTTCACCGGTTTTATACTGGCCTGTTTTTGTTTTTTTAGCAGATGGATCGAGTTTCAATTTATCAAACAAAACCTCGCCTAATTGTTTGGGTGAAGCCAGGTTGAAGCGCACACCGGCGATTTCAAACACTTTCTTTTCGGCCTGGGCCGCGTCTTTCTCCAATTCTTTTGAATAAGCGTTCAGGAATGCTTCGTCAATCCGAATGCCTTCAAACTCCATGTCAGTAAGCACTTTCACGAGCGGGTTCTCAACTTCGTTAAAAACTTTTTCTACTTCCTTCGTTTTTAAAAGCGGTTCAAACGCATTTTTTAATTGAATGGTGATGTCAGCATCCTCTGCCGCGTAGTCTGTAATTTTCTCAAGCTCCACGTCACGCATAGTTCCCTGGCCCTTACCTTTTTTGCCAATCAATTCCTCAATGTGAATGGGTTCGTAACCGAGGTATTTCATACTCAATACATCCATGCTGCGCTTACCATCGGGGTCGATGACGTAGTGCGCAAGCATCGTATCAAATATTTTTCCTTTTAACCCAATGCCATACCATTTTAAAACAAGCAGGTCGTATTTTAAATTTTGCCCGACCCATATTTTGTTTTCGTCATCAAACAAAGGCTTGAACTGTGCTAATATTTTTTCAGTCTCTGCGCGGCTTTCAGGGCAGGGTACAAACCAGGCCTCGCCCGCGTGTGTACAAAAACTCAGCCCCACCAGGTCGGCAAGGTTCGCATCAATATTAGTAGTTTCTGTATCAAAACTAATTTCATCAAAATTCTTTAAATGCCCTACAAGTTCATTAATAGCAGATTCGCCCGTTACCGAATGATACTCATGCTCAACATCGGTAATTCTTTTGATAGTTGAAAATGAAGGGGCGTCGCTTACGGTTTCGACTCTGCCCGGCCGATCTTCGTCATCTTTAACTTCTTCCTCTTCTCCGCCAATCACGTTTCCAAACAAATCGATTTGAACCGCTTTTCCTGCGGTTTTTTTTCCTCCGGAACTTTCGTCTTTAGTTTGCCGAAGGGATTCTTCTCCAAGCAATCTCTTTGCCAGGGTTCTGAATTCCAGTTCTGCAAAAATTTGTGTCAATGCCTCTTTGTTCCAGTCGCCGAGAGAAAAATTTTCTTCATGAAATTCAACGGGAACATCTGTAATAATCGTTGCCAGTTTCTTACTCAGCACAGCGAGTTCCTTTCCTTCCTGAACTTTCTTTCCCAAGGCGCCTTTAATATTGTCGGCGTTTTCAACAACATTTTCTAAAGTGCCGTATGCTGCCAAAAGTTTTGCCGCAATTTTTTCGCCCACACCTGCAATGCCGGGAATATTATCAACGGCATCGCCCATCAATCCCAGCACATCAATTACCTGGCTCACTTCTTTAATGTTCCATTTAGCGCAAACCTGCTCGGGGCCTAATATTTCCACATCGCCGCCCTGGTAGCCCGGTTTGTAAATTTTTATTTTATCGGTCACTAACTGGCCATAGTCTTTATCGGACGTAACCATAAAAACCTCATAACCCTCGGCCGCTGCTTTTTTGCTCAGCGTACCAATCACATCATCGGCCTCAAAGCCGGGCGCTTCAATTACGGGAATATTAAAACCCTCAATGATTCTTTTAATATCAGGAACGGCAATTAAAATATCCTCGGGCGTTTCCTGACGGTTGGCTTTATAATCAGCGTAGTCGGTGTGGCGTTCGGTGGGGTCGTGCGTATCAAAACAAACAGCCATGTGCGTAGGTTTCTGTTTGGTGATGAGCTCTACCAGCGTATTGGTAAAGCCGAACTGGGCGTTGGTATTTTTATTTTTACTGGTGATGCGCGGGCTGCGAATGAGCGCATAGTAGGCCCTGAAGACCAGCGCGTAAGCATCTAACAGAAATAGTTTTTTCTCCATGGTTGCTAAGGTAGCAAAATGTAGAATAGCGATTAGAAAACTATCCGATGTAGAACGTAAAAATCATCAAGACATAAAACAACGCTAAATTTTGAATTAGAATTTTTTATGGTATAAATGTTGTGTGGTCTAATCGTTATCTCTTGAATTACTAATTTGATTATTTTAAAAAAAAATTATGAAGAAAAATGCAATAATTTACCGCAGTTTAACGCTGGTTGCCGCACTAATGATTTCTGCCTTTGTTATGGCACAAGTTGAAGTAGGCGTTAAAGCAGGACTGAACCTTTCAACAATTAGTTGGAAAGATGACGCCGGAAAAAATATCACCGGTACAAAACGGCTTCCCGGTTTTCATGTTGGGATGACATTTGATATTCCCGTGGCTTCTGATTTTTATATTCAGCCCGGAGTTTTATTTACCACAAAAGGAGGAGAACTAAGAAATGATGCGTGGTTTCATTATTGGCCGACAGAAGATTCATACTATGAGGATGAATACACAAGGCTCTCACCTTATTATATTGAAGTCCCTTTCAATTTTTTGTACAAACCTCAATTAGGAATGGGTAATTTGGTGTTTGGCGCCGGCCCTTATGTAGCGTATGGTTTGGGAGGAAGGTATAAAGATAAATTTGATGGAAATACAACCTCGGGTAAACTTGAATTTATAAACGACTGGGACGATCAATCATCAAATACAGACATAAACCCTTATGGCAAGCCGCTTGATTTTGGCCTGAATGTATTGGGAGGTTATGAATTTGCGAATAGGTTATCGGTACAATTAAATGCCGGCCTGGGTCTGGCAAATATTGAACCTAATACGGCAGGAAGAAAACCTGATGCTTCCATGAAAAATTCAACCGTGGGTATTTCTGTAGGATATAAGTTTTAAAGTGGCAACACACATAAAACTTCAGTCCTAATTTTGTTGTAATTAAGTTGATGGCATAGTTTATTATGTAACATTTACATCTCCCCCTTCACAACGCCATCAGCTCCTTAATATGCGCGGGAGAAAAATCAAACTGCAACCCGCTGTTTCAAAAAGTTGGGGTAAGGTTCTTGTGCCGCCAAGGCTTAATGCGGCTTGAAACTTATCACCGATTTTGGCTTCATTATCTTTTGATGTTCCTTACATGCTACTAAAGCTGTCACCGTTGTGCTGCAATAGTAAAAAGCCTTTTCATGAAAAGATTTGCTTTCACAGTTACTTAAAAAAACATATCATAAAAATTTAGGACAAAAATATTTTAGCCGAGAATTGGGATTAAAAAAAAATTCTTTAGTTTTATGCTCTAAACCAAACGATTTATGAAAAAGTTCTCAAGCCAAAGAACAATCCTTGCCACATTGTTAATTTTATCATTTACAACGCTTCTTATTTTTCAGGCATGCAGGCGCAGCATGGATGTAACCAGAGCCGAAAAAATAACTTTTACAGTTAGCGACGCAAAAGAATGGTGGTATGGTAATTTTGTAAAATCTGATGAGTACACTTCAATTGACAAAACTAGTCCGTTTGCAGCACCCGAAGGTGTTTCGGAGAAAAAATATCCGCGATGGAAACGTGCCATTGCTTATACGAAAGGCGATATACAGGTGGTTGAAATGCCGGTTGTTTACGAAGCAACCCGGGTTTCTTTGGCGGGCCTTAACGACATTGCCGGTACGCCTGAGGCTGACCGGATAGCAAAAGCTACTTTACACAAATTATTGATTTTTAAAAAGCCTAATGGAAATATTTATGTGCGGACGGTAAGCCTTGTACCCTCCCGTGAATATGCTAAGAACCATCATTATGATTTAAGCAATATTACTTTTAAAGAACTGCCAAAAGATTTTAACGGTTACCAGATGGTGATGCGGTGGAACCAAAAGCAGGTGAGTACAGCGGTTATAAAATCAGGCTTACCATATGCAAAAGTCACATTGAACAGGTACACGAAAGAGCAACTTATTGCCAGAGCCAAAGCCCATAACTGGGTAATGCAAAGTAATAATAAGG
>Ga0066256_1000690_pt1 | contig 69690 bp, 70 predicted proteins | sample ThiBio_1000_biof_FD_87107 | JGI IMG/M metagenome (GOLD analysis project Ga0066256, IMG submission 87107) | Wastewater bioreactor microbial communities from Cape Town, South Africa - Thiocy_expt_1000_biof (version 2) | ecosystem: Engineered > Bioreactor > Thiocyanate-remediating >... | reverse complement strand
ACCCAGCGTCTGCGCCAGCTTGAGCAATCCGAGCTTGTTCTTGATGATCTTCTGATCCTGAGTCATCTGACTTCTCCGTTGCACCCTGTTCGGGTAGGATATGTCAGATCAAGTCGTGACTACTACACCTTACCACACACCCGTGTTCGTTCTCACGCATCATCCCCGGCCGCCGCTCGAAATGGAAGGCGGGACCGTCTTCCACTTCGTCACCGAGGGCATCCATGTGGCACTGGAACGGGCGCGAGCTGCGGCAGGTCGCCAGGACGTTCGCATCGGCGGCGGTGTCGCCACCATCCGCCAGTATCTGAAGGCCAAGCTGGTCGATCACGTGCACTTGGCGGTATCACCGATTCTGCTCGGCTCCGGGGAGCATCTGCTCGCCGGCCTCGACCTTCCGGCGCTCGGCTACCGCTGCACCGAAGGGGTGCCCGGTGCGAAGGCGGTGCATTACGCTATCGACCGTACGTAGGAGCGCACCGTCTGCCGTAGATGAATACGGGAGGGCAACGATGACACCCCTCACCTATCCCGACGAAAGCACCGGGTATGGCAAGGCGCGCAACGCTCTGCTTGCCGTCGAATCCTTCATCCAGGGGAGTCTCGGGAAATGAGCGATGCATATGTCGTCGGCCATATCACGGTCAAGGACCTCGACAAATGGGCCGAGTATCGAAGCAGGGTTCCAGCCACTCTGGCGCCCTGGGGTGCCGAACTTGCTTTTCGCGGAAAGAAGGCCACCACCCTTGCCGGCGACACTTCCTTCAGCGATATTGTCGTCATCCGCTTCCCGAGCGTTGCCGCGGTCGATGGCTGGCACTCGTCTGCTGCCTATCAGGCGCTCATCCCGCTCCGCGAGCAAGCCGCCGAGGTGCTGCTGCTGTCCTATGAAACCTAGAGAATGCGCATCACTACCCATGTCCTGTTCGCCGCACTCGCGCTTGCCGCCACCCTCGCATCGGCACTGGAATCGAGGTTCGACGGATCATGGAATGTCACGATGACTTGTCCGCCTCATGAAGAGGCCGACGACGACGCCAAGGGCTACACCTATCGCTTCCCTGCCGAAGTACGCGAGAGCCGTATGCAGGGCACGTATGGAAAGGAAGGAGAGCCAGGGTGGCACTTCCTTTACGGCAGGATCCAGGAAGACGGAAGTGCTGCTTTGCGACTCGAGGGTATCGTCAACAACCCGGACTACGCGATCAGGAATGCGGAACGGGGGAAGCGGTACACGTACCGGATCAAGGCGCAGTTCGACGAAAAGAGCGGCGTCGGTCAACGACTGACCGGCCGTGTCTGCGAATTCAGGTTCACCCGCTGAAGGCGGGGCGATCGCTGGGTTGTCGGCCACATTGCCCTCTCGCCTCCTTTCCATGCCGTCTTTTCCGCAGGGGCCTGACCCTCATGAGAGGTGCCCGTCGTCCGGCCGGGGGCTCCGGTTTCACCGCATCTTCGTACGGCTCCGTCCGGTCCTGACGCTCTCGTTCGCAGTCCTCGCCGCGGGCTGCGCGGCTCTTTCGCAATCCGTCATCTCCGTCGATGGCGCCAGTCCCGAGCATCCTGACTCGACGGCCCGAATCGCGATCGACACGGAGAAGCCGGTGCTGCTGCGTGCGGTCGACGGGAAGCCCCTGCCCGGCAGCCGGGTCTCGAGCCGGCTGCGCTCATATGCTTACGTGCTTCGCCCGGGAACCCATGTCCTGTGGGTCAGCAGCGCTCCGTACGGACTTCCGCTCGTCCCTCAACGCATCGGGTGCTACGTCATCGACGCCGAGTTCCCGGCGGGCTCTTCCTACTCGCTGCGCTTCGACGCCGCCAGGCAGGCGCCCGTCCTCACGCACTCGGCAGGGGCCGCGCCCGAGGTTGCGGGCGTTCTCGTCGATGAGCCCCTCGTCCTCGAACGAGGCTGCAATTGGCGGTGAGGTCCAACCCTGCACTCCCGCCGGCCTTCCACGACCGGCTTCGCCTGCCGGCGCAGGCGGCTGAGCTCGACATCGGTACGCCATGAGACCACTGCCCGGCACTCCCGCTCTCCTGCTGCTGCTCTTCGCGCTGGGCGCCTTCGTCTGGCTCACCGCAGAAGCGCTGCCTCCCGTCGTCGCATCGCACTTCTCCGCCAGCGGTGCCGCCGACGGCTTCATGCCACGCAAGACATACCGGGCCATCCTGCTTGCGCTCGTCATCGGCGCTCCGCTCCTCGTGGCCTTCGTCCCCGTCGCCGTGACCGGCGAGGGCGGCGCGAACCTCAACATCCCGAACCGCGAGTACTGGCTCGCACCGGAGCGCAGGGAAAGCACCATTGCCTTCATTCGCGGGCACGGCAGGTGGTTCGCCGCAGCGGTGGCGCTCTTCCTGAGCTATGTCCACTGGCTGGTCGTCCAGGCCAATGAGCTTCGGCCGCCGGCACTCTCCACCACCGGCATCATCGCCGGGCTGGTGGTCTTCTTCCTCGCTCTGGCAGTCTGGCTCTTCGTCCTGTACGCGCGGTTCCGCCAACGCGCCTGACCCTCAGGCCCGGACCCCGGCCGCCGCAGCTCCCGGGTCTGGTCCCGGTCGAGGCGGCTCGTTCGGCACCGGCCCGGGCGGGGCGAGCACCAGGCCGTACCGGGCCATGACTTCCATCAGCTTCGTGCGATCGGGCGGCCCACCCGCGCCGACGAGGGCGCCCACATCGCGGAAGTACTGCTCGCCGATGTCGGGCGTGAGCATCACCAGAGCGCGCGCGGTCGCGGCGCCGGGGTTGCTGAAATGGTGCACGGAGCCCCGCGGCGTGGACATCCAGTCGCCCTGCTTCAAGTCGCGGGTTTCGCCGTCGACCGAGTACCTGAGCACGCCCTCCAGGACATAGACGCACTCTTCGTTGCGGGAATGGCTGTGCGGCGGCGGTACGTGGGCTCCGGCCGGGACTTTCAGCTCGAACAGCCCCAGCCCGCCGCGTTGCGCCCCGTCCACGAGGTAGCGAATCTCCATCGCTCCGATCTTGATGGTCTGCGAACCCATGACGATCTCCTCGGTTCGATACGGCTCGGGCGCTCGAGGGCCTCTTCGAATTCTCCTACCGGAGTCGACCCTGTGAAAAGCCTGCCGTTGCGCCGCCGGGCCGCACCGGAGACAATGGTTTCCGACAGGCCGAGGCTCGGTCGATCGCCATCGGTTTCCGGAGCAAGGATCCGCATGCAGACCATCCTGGGCGCCAACGGCGTCATCGCCCGTGAACTCTCACGCAGCCTCTCGCCCTCGACCGACCGGATCCGGCAGGTCAGCCGCAACCCCCGACGGGTCAACGCCGGCGACGAGACCTTCGCGGCGGATCTCCTCGACCCCGCCGCGACCGCTCGAGCCATAGCCGGCAGCGACGTCGCCTACCTGGTGGCGGGATTGAAGTACGACGCCGCGGTCTGGCAGGAGCAGTGGCCGCGAGTGATGCGTAACGTGATCGACGGCTGCAAGCGGCACGGAAGCCGCCTCGTCTTCCTCGACAACGTCTACGCTTACGGCAGGGTCGACGGCCCGATGACGGAACGGACGCCGTTCGATCCGTGCAGCCGCAAAGGGGAAGTCAGGGCCCGGATCGCGACCATGCTGCTGGACGAGATGCGTTCGGGCGATCTGCGGGCGATGATCGTGCGCTCGGCGGACTTCTACGGACCCGGCGCCTTGCAGAGCTTCCCGCACGTCACCGTGTTCGAACGCCTGAAGGCGGGCAAGGTGCCGCAATGGATCGGCAACGCCAAGGCGGTCCACACTTTCACCTACACGCCGGATGCAGGCCGCGCGATCGCGGTGCTGGGGCAGTCCGCGGAGGCGTATGGGCAGACGTGGCACCTGCCGACCACGAAGGAGCCATTGGCCGGCGAGGACATCGTGCGCCTCGCCTGCGAGCTCGCGGGACGCTCCTTCGGGATACGGGTCGCGCCTCGCTGGATGCTGAGATTGATGGGTCTCTTCGTGCCGGTGCTGAGGGAGAACGGCGAGATGATGTATCAGTTCGAGCACGACTACCGCTTCGACAGCGGGAAGATCGAGGCAGCCTATGGCCTCTCCCCGACACCCTACCGAACGGGGATCTCCGCCTGCCTGGCCGGCCGGAGTGCGAACGACAAGGCGTGATGCACGTCCGCATCGCTTCGCCCGGAGCGCCCGTGCCCGCTGCCGGGGACGCGTCACGCCCCGGGTTCGGTCACCAGCTCGCGCCGCACCAGCACCGCCGTATTGCGCGGCACGACGGCGCGGCCGCGTGCCAGCAGGTGCACCTTCGTGAATGCGGCGCCGAACAGCAGGATCAGCGACGAGTAGTAGACCCACAGCAGGATCAGCACCACCGAGCCCGCCGCACCGTAGGTGGAGGCCGTGGCCGTGTGGGTGAGATAGACGGCGATGCCCCAGCGGCCGATCGAGAACAGCATGGCGGTGACCAGCGCGCCGAGGGCCACGTCGCGCCAGCGCAGGACGACGTCGGGCAGCACCTTGAAGACTGCGCCGAAGAGCAGCGAGGCCGTCAGCAGCGACACCAGCATTTCGCTGCCGCTCAGCAGCGCCGCCACCGCCGGCACGAACCGGTCGGTGAACGCCAGCGCCGCGCGCAGCACCACGCCGAGCAGCAGCGAGACCAGCAGCACGAAGCCGATCGCCAGCACGACGGTGAGCGACAGCAGGCGCTTCTTCGCGATCGCGAAGAGGTTGTTGCGGTTCGGCCGCGCGGTCACGCCCCAGATCGCGTTCAGCGAGGACTGCATCTGCCCGAACACGGTCGTCGCGCCGGCGAGCAGCGCGGCCACGCCGAGCAGCGAGGGCAGCAGGCCCGATTCCTCGATGCGCGAGCGCGCGACCGCCTGCTCGACCGCGACGGCCGCCTCGCGGCCCATCACGTCCTGGAGCTGCCCGACGATGTGGCCCTCGGCCGCCTGCTCGCCCAGCACCAGGCCGATCACCGATACCGCGATGATGACGACCGGCGCCAGCGAGAACAGCGTGTAGAACGCGAGCGCGCCGGCGTGGCTGAAGGCGTTGCTGTCGAGCCAGAGCACGACGGCGCCGCGGGTGACCGACCACCAGCGCAGCACGGCTTGCTTGCACATGGGATGGCGCTATGCCTCGCTTGCCGGGCCATTCTACTGCATGCAAGAGCGCGGTCCGCAGGGCGTCTCGCCGTGCACGATGTATTCTCCGGAAACGTGTCCTGCTCGTGAGTCGCCCGGCCCGCCGCTGCGCGGCGAGCCTCCCGGAGTAACGGCCATGTTCGATCACATCGGTTTCGGAGTATCCGACCTCGCCGAAAGCAAGGCGTTCTTTCTCGAGGCCTTGCGGCCTCTCGGAGTCTCGGTGGTCATGGAAGGCCCTTATGGCGTCGGCCTCGGCCGCGACGGCAAGCCGACGCTGTGGATCCACGAGACCACGGAGACGCCGGCCCGCCTGCACATCGCCATCGCGGCGCAGACCAGAGCCGAGGTGGACGCGTTCCACCGGGCGGCGCTGGCCGCCGGCGCAAAGGACAACGGTGCCCCGGGGCTGCGGCCGCACTATCATCCGAACTACTACGGCGCCTTCGTCATCGGGCCGGACGGCCACAACGTGGAAGCCGTGTGCCACAAACCCCAGCCCTGAAAGGCCCGCGGCGGCCTCCGGTCCTCCGTCCATGTACATCCCGAAGCACTTCGACGAGCCGAGAATTGACGTCCTGCACGCGCTGATCCGCGCCAGACCGCTGTCCACGCTCGTCACGCTCTCGCCCGGCGGAATCGACGCCAATCACATCCCGCTGCATCTCTCGGACGACCCGGCTCCGCTCGGCACGCTGCGCGGCCATGTCGCCCGCGCGAACCCGGTCTGGAGCGACCTGGCCAAGGGCGGCGACGTGCTGGCGATCTTCCACGGCCCGGACGCCTACGTCACGCCCTCGTGGTATCCGACCAAGGCGGAAACCGGCAAGGCGGTCCCGACATGGAACTACGCGGTCGTCCACGCCCATGGCGCACCGCGCGTCGTCGACGATCCGTCGTGGCTGCGCACCCATCTCACGGCGCTCACGGCGCACAACGAAGCCGCGTTCCCCGAACCGTGGCACTACTCCGATGCGCCGGCCGAGTTCACCGACAAGCTGCTCGAAGCGATCGTCGGCATCGAGATCACGATCACCCGGCTGTCCGGCAAGTGGAAGGCCAGCCAGAACCAGCCCGAACGGAACCGCATCGGCGTGGTGCACGGCCTGCGTGCCAGGGGCGGCGACGAGGCGCTGGAGGTGGCCGGCCTGGTCGAGCGGGCCGGCGTACACTGATTCTTCGATTCCGGCGCGCCGGGCGACGTCGTTCCGGCCCCGGCACCGCCGGGTGTCGACGCGTAATCACCCGCCCGGAGCAGACGCATGCATCCCCGCATCACGATGATCACGCTCGGCGTCACCGACCTCGATCGCTCGGTGGCGTTCTTCGACCTCAGACCCCGCCCCGGCGCCTTCAAGGCGACTGGCGCCGCGGCCGAGCGCTTCGATGCGCGCATCGGCATGCTGCCATGCCACGCATCGGCCTGATCTCGGATACGCACGGGCTGCTGCGGCCGCAGGCCACGGCGTTCCTGCACGGCTGCGATCACATCGTTCACGGCGGCGACATCGGGCATGCCGGCATCCTCGAAGCGCTCGCCGCCATCGCGCCGGTGACCGCGGTGCGCGGCAACAACGACTTCGGCACCTGGGCCGAGCGCCTGCCCGAGACGGCGCTGTGCAGGGTCGGGGAAATCCGCCTCTATGTGATTCACGACCTCGCGCTGCTCGACATCGATCCGCAGGCCGCGGGCGTACACGTCGTCGTCTCCGGCCACTCGCACAAGCCGTCGATCGCGCGGCGGCAGGGCGTGCTGTTCGTCAATCCGGGCAGTGCCGGCCCGCGGCGCTTCAGGCTGCCGGTCTCGGTCGCCGAGCTCGTCGTCGATGACGGCGACGTGGTCTCGGTGCGCACGGTCGAGCTGCAGGTGGAGAATTCGTCCCGGGCCGCGCATCACGCGGCCCTCCCGAGGAGGCTGTAGCCATGGATACGATCCTCTGGCGCCGCCTGGACACCGCCGGTCACGATGCCTGTCGGCTTATGACGGCCGACGAGGGCTGGCGCCTGCAGGGTGCGGCGGCATTCCGACACGACGGTGCGGCGGCATGCCTCGCCTACGACGTAGCCTGCGATACGGCGTGGCACACGCTGGGGGGCGTGGTGCACGGCTGGGCGGGCGCGAACGCGCTGGACTTCCGGGTCGTGAAGCTGCCCGGCGGCATCTGGACGCTCAACGAGCAGATCGTGCCGCAGCTGGGCGGATGCATCGACCTGGACCTCGGGTTCACGCCGGCCACGAACCTGATCCAGCTCCGACGCGTGGCGCTCGAGGTCGGCGAGGCCGCGGACGTTCCCGTCGCGTGGCTCGACGTGTTCGCCGGCACGCTCGATACGCTGCATCAGCGGTACGAACGGCTCGCCGTCGACCAGTACGGCTACGAGGCGCCGCGCTTCTCTTACTCAGCCGTTCTCCGGGTCGATGCGGGCGGGTTCGTGCGGCACTACCCTCAGTTGTGGGAGGCCGTGCCGTGAAGTGCCGAACGCATCATCAACGATCGTCAACGACAGCGAGGTGACACATGAACCAGTACCGGATCGCCGTGGTCGTCGGCAGCCTGCGGCGCGAGTCGATCAATCGCAAGCTCGCCCATGCCGTCTGCCGGCTGGCGCCGGCGGAGTTCTCGTTCAGCCAGCCGGAGATCGGCGACCTTCCACTTTACAACCAGGACCAGGAGAACGATCCGGCGGACTCCGTCAAGCGGCTCAAGGCGGAGATCAAGGCCGCGCAGGGCGTGATCTTCGTGACGCCCGAGTACAACCGCTCGATTCCCGGCGTGCTGAAGAACGCGCTGGATTATGCATCGCGCCCGTACGGACAGAGCGCCTGGGCCGGCAAGCCGGCCGGCGTGCTGGGCGCCTCGGGCGGAGCGATCGGTTCGGCCATCGCGCAGCAGCACCTGCGCGGCGTACTCGCCTATCTCGACATGCCGACGCTGGGCCAGCCCGAGGCGTTCATCCAGGTGAAGGACGGCATGTTCGACCAGGCCGGCGACATCGCGATCGAGAGCACGCGCACGTTCCTGCGGGGGTGGATGGAGAAGTACGCCGCCTGGGTGAAGAAGCACGCCGGGTGACGCACGGCCAGGCGCGGCGAAGGCGCCGGCCGGCCTGCCGCGCAGTCCGCGATTCAGTCGCGCCAGCGGAACTCCCTGAAGCGCGTGGACAGGCGCCGCACTTCCGGCGGCTGCACGCCGACGGCGGGCCGGCCGTCGATGCGGCAGCCCTGCACCGACCAGTGCGCCACGCCGCGGCCGGCCAGCTCGTCGGCCAGCTCCTCGAGGCCGCTCGCCGGGAACAGGCCTGGGTCCCAGGTGGTGCGGCATTCGAACGGCACGCCGGCCGCGAGCAGCAGGTCGAGCGACCGGCGCGCCTTGGCCGCGCCGCCGGGCATACCGGTCACGGCGTCGTAGGCGTGAAAGGGCGCCTTGATGTCCAGGCCCACCCAGGCGAGCCGCGGCAGCAGGCGAGCGAGCCGGGCGGGATACATTCCCGCCGTGTGCAGCCCCACCTCGAAGCCGAGCGCGTGCACCTGCTCGACGGCGGCCGGCAGCTGCGCCTGCAGCGTGGGCTCGCCGCCCGAGAACACCACCGCATCGAGCAGGCCCTGGCGTCGGCCGAGGAAGGCCAGCACGTCGTCCCAGCGCAGCGCGGCAGGCGCACCGGCCTCGAGCAGCGCCGGGTTCTGGCAGTAGCTGCATCGCCAGGCGCAGCCCTGGCAGAACACCACGGCGGCGAGCCGCCCGGGAAAGTCGATGGTGGTGAGCGGCGTCAGCCCGCCGACCCGCAGCTCGCCCCTTGCCGTCATCCGGGCTGGCAGTGCGGTTCGGCGAAGAAGCGGCGCTCGTTGTGCTCGCCCTGCTTGCCGACGTTGAAGCTGGACACGGGGCGGTGGTAGCCCATCACGCGGGTCCAGACCTCGCACGGCTGGCGCTCATCGTCGCGCAGCATGGGTTCGTCGTGGGTCGGTCGGGCATGGTCGGGCATGGCGGGCTCCAGGAAAGAAGTGGGAAGGGGGAAGGGCGAAGGGGATGCAAAGCAGGCGTCAGGCGGCCAGCGCCTGGCGCTTGCGTTCGAGGATCTCCTCGTCGCACTTCGGGCAGAACGCATGCTCGCCCGACAGGTAGCCGTGGGTCGGGCAGATGGAGAACGTCGGCGTGACGGTGATGTAGGGCAGCCGGAAGCGCGTCAGCGCGCGGCGCACCAGCTCGCGGCAGGCTTCGCCGGAGGACAGCCGCTCGCCCATGTACAGGTGCAGCACGGTGCCGCCGGTGTAGCGCGACTGCAGCGCCTCCTGGCGTTGCAACGCCTCGAAGGGGTCGTCGGTGTAGCCCACCGGCAGCTGCGACGAGTTGGTGTAGTAGGGCTGCTGCGCGCTGCCGGCCTGCAGGATGTCGGGCCAGCGCTTGCGGTCCTCGCGCGCGAAGCGGTAGGTGGTGCCTTCGGCCGGCGTGGCCTCGAGGTTGTACAGGTTGCCGGTTTCTTCCTGGAACGCCACGATGCGCTCGCGCACGTGGTCGAGGAAGCGCAGCGCGAATGCGTGTCCGCGCTCGGTGGTGATGTCGTCGGCGTCGCCGCTGAAGTTGCGGATCATCTCGTTGATGCCGTTCACGCCCAGCGTGGAGAAGTGATTGCGCAGCGTGCCGAGGTAGCGCCTGGTGTACGGGAACAGGCCCTGGTCCATCAGCCGCTGGATCACCTTGCGCTTGACCTCCAGGCTCTGCCGGCCCAGCTCGAGCAGCGCGTCGAGCGCGCGCAGCAGCCCCGCTTCGTCGCCGCGGTGCAGGTAGCCCAGGCGCGCACAGTTCACCGTGACCACGCCCACGCTGCCGGTCTGCTCGGCGCTGCCGAACAGGCCGTTGCCGCGCCTGAGCAGCTCGCGCAGGTCGAGCTGCAGCCGGCAGCACATCGAGCGCACCATGTTCGGCTCGAGCTCGGAATTGACGAAGTTCTGGAAGTACGGCAGCCCGTAGCGCGCGGTCATGTCGAACAGGCGCCGCGCGTTGTCCGACTCCCACGGGAAGTCGCGCGTGATGTTGTAGGTGGGGATGGGGAAGGTGAACACGCGCCCCTTGGCGTCGCCGGCCGTCATCACCTCGATGTAGGCGCGGTTGATGAGATCCATCTCGGCCTGCAGCTCGCCGTAGGTGAACGGCATCTCCTCGCCGCCGATCACCGGCACCTGCTCGCGCAGGTCCTCGGGGCAGGTCCAGTCGAACGTGAGGTTGGTGAACGGCGTCTGCGTGCCCCAGCGCGACGGCACATTCAGGTTGTAGACCAGCTCCTGGATGCACTGGCGCACGGCGCCATAGTCCATGCGGTCCTTGCGCACGAACGGCGCCATGTAGGTGTCGAACGACGAGAACGCCTGCGCGCCCGCCCACTCGTTCTGCAGCGTGCCGAGGAAGTTGACGATCTGCCCGACCGCCGACGACATGTGGCGCGGCGGGCCCGCCTCGACCTTGCCGGGCACGCCGTTCAGGCCCTCGTGCAGCAGCATGCGCAGCGACCAGCCGGCGCAGTAGCCGCTCAGCATGTCGAGGTCGTGGATATGGATGTCGCCGCTGCGGTGCGCCTCGCCGATCTCCGGCGAGTAGACGTGCGACAGCCAGTAGTTGGCGGTGACCTTGCCGGCCACGTTGAGGATCAGCCCGCCCAGCGAGTAGCCCTGGTTGGCGTTGGCGTTGACGCGCCAGTCGGCGCGCGTGAGGTATTCGTTGATCGAGGACTCGACGTCGACCAGCGTCTTGCCGTCCTCGCGCAGCCGCGCATGCTGCTCGCGATAGACGATGTAGGCGCGCGCGGTCTTCAGGTGGTTGGCGGCGATGAGCGTGTGCTCGGCCACGTCCTGGATCTGCTCGATGGACGGCGCCTGGCCGCGGAAGCGGTGGATCAGCACCTTGACCACCTGTATGGCGAGCAGCGCCGCCTCGTCGGCGTCGTACTCGCCGGTGGCCGCGCCCGCGCGCGCGAGCGCGGACTCGATGCGGCGGCGGTCGAACGGCGCGAGTTCCCCGCTGCGCTCGACGACGTGCGTCGGCAGGGTGGCGGCGTGTGCGTGCATGAGAAGCCTCCCAGGTCAGACCCTATGGGTAGGGTTAGACTACGGTTTTGACACTAGATATGCCATTGACATGAATCAAGGCGGCACGCATCGCGGTGGGATGCAAGCGCATCTCGCCGCACCACCATGCGCCGGCACCGCGCACCGCACGAGTGCATCGGGCACCGATCCGCGCCGCTCGCCTGCGCACCGGCGCGCGGCCACGGGCGTTTCCGGGAGTCGAGCCGGCGATTCATCCGCTGGCATGGATCCTGCTGCACCCGATGCTGGAAGCTCGACGAAGCGCTTCCGGGAATCGACGCGACCATCCGGGCCCGACGACGGGTCCGGACGGCAGACAAAGATCTTCAGGCGGCATGATGAGGCACTGATGGACACGAAACCGCGGCTGGTCGTGGTCGGCAACGGCATGGCCGGCATCCGCACGATCGAGGAGCTGCTGAAGATCGCGCCCGGGCATTACGAGATCACCGTGTTCGGCGCCGAGCCGCATCCGAACTACAACCGCATCCTGCTGTCACCCGTGCTCGCGGGCGAGCAGCGCTTCGACGACATCGTGCTGAACGATTTCGACTGGTACCGTGACAACGGCATCATGCTGCATGCCGGCAAGCGCGTGGCCGCGATCGACCGGGCGCGGCGCATCGCCGCCGCCGAAGACGGTACCCGCGCGGCGTATGACCGCCTGCTGCTGGCCACCGGTTCCACGCCCTTCGTTCTCCCGATACCGGGGAGCGGCCTGCCGGGGGTCGTCGCCTACCGCGACATCGCCGACACCGAGGCGATGATCGCGTCGTCGCAGTGCGACCGCCAGGCCGTGGTGATCGGCGGCGGGCTGCTCGGCCTCGAGGCGGCCAACGGCCTGCGCCAGCGCGGCATGGCGGTCACCGTCGTGCACCTGAACGACTGGCTGATGGAGCGGCAGCTCGACCGCAGCGCCGGCCGGATGCTGCAGGCCGGGCTCGAGGCGCGCGGCATCGCGTTCCGCACTGGTGCGCGAACCGAGGCCATCGAGGCGGGCGAATCCGGCCGCGCGGCCGGCGTGCGCCTGGCCGGCGGCGAAGTGCTGCCGGCACAACTGGTCGTGATGGCGGTCGGCATCCGGCCCGATACCGCCCTGGCGGAGCGCATGGGCCTGCACTGCCGGCACGGCATCGTCGTCGGCGACACGATGCAGACTTTCGACCCGCGCATCTACGCGGTCGGCGAGTGCGTCAACCATCGCGGCGTGGCCTACGGCCTGGTCGCGCCGCTGTTCGAAATGGCGCGCGTATGCGCGAACCACCTCGCCGGGTACGGCATCGGACGCTATACCGGCTCGGTGGTGTCGACCAAGCTCAAGGTCACCGGCGTGGACCTGTTCTCGGCCGGAGACTTTCAAGGCGGCGACGGCAGCGAGCAGATCGTGCTCTCCGATCCGGCCGGCGGCGTCTACAAGAAGCTCGTGATCCGCGACAGCCGGCTGGTCGGGGGCATGCTGTACGGCGATACCGTCGATGCCGCGTGGTATCTGAGGCTGCTGCGCGAAGGGCGCGACATCGCGGATATCCGCGACCACCTGATGTTCGGCGAATCGAGCCTCGGCGATGCCGGGCACCAGGGCCAGACGAGCGCCGCCGCGATGCCCGACGACGCCGAGGTCTGCGGCTGCAACGGCGTGTGCAAGGGCACGATCGTGCGTGCGATCAAGGAACACGGCCTGTTCACGGTCGACGACGTGCGCCGCAGGACCAAGGCGTCTGCATCGTGCGGCTCGTGCACCGGCCTGGTCGAGCAGCTTCTCGCGAGCACGCTGGGCGGCGCATACAGCGCCGAGCCGAAGAAGCTGAAGGCCGTGTGCGGATGCACCGAGCGCACGCACCAGGAACTGCGCCGGGCGATACGCGAGCATCGGCTGCTGTCGGCGCAACAGGTGTTCGCGTTCATGGAGTGGCGCACTCCGGACGGCTGCGCGAGCTGCCGGCCGGCGATCAACTACTACCTGCTCAGCACCTGGCCGAAGGAGGTGCAGGACGATCCGCAGTCTCGGCTCATCAACGAACGCGCCCACGCCAACATCCAGAAGGACGGCACTTTCTCGGTGGTGCCCCGGATGTGGGCCGGCGAGACCAGCGCCGCGCAGTTGCGCCGCATCGCCGATGTCGTCGACAGGTATCGGATCCCGACCGTGAAGCTCACCGGAGGACAGCGCATCGACCTGCTCGGCGTGCGCAAGGAGGATCTTCCCGCGGTCTGGCGCGACCTCGACATGCCCTCGGGCCACGCCTATGCGAAGGCGCTGCGCACCGTGAAGACCTGCGTGGGCAGCGAGTGGTGCCGCTTCGGCACGCAGGACTCGACCGCGCTGGGCCGGATGCTCGAGCAGGCCCTGTGGCGCATGTACGCGCCGCACAAGGTCAAGCTCGCGGTCTCCGGGTGTCCGCGCAACTGCGCCGAATCGGGGATCAAGGACGTCGGCGTGATCGGCGTGGAGTCGGGCTGGGAGATCTACATCGCCGGCAACGGCGGCATCAGGACCGAGGTGGCGCAGTTCCTGGTCAAGCTGAAAACCGCCGCCGAGGTGCTCGAGTACGCCGGCGCCTTCCTGCAGCTCTATCGCGAGGAAGGCTGGTACCTGGAACGCACCGTGCACTTCGTGTCGCGCGTCGGCATGGACTACGTCAAGCGCAGGGTGCTGGAAGACGGGCCGGGCCGGCAGGCGCTCTGGCAGCGGCTGCAGTTCGCGCTCGACGGCGAGCCCGACCCGTGGCGCGACTTCGAGCGCGCGCGCGTGGACCTGCGGCAGTTCGAGCCGCTCGTCGACGAGGCGTCGGCATGAACGCGCAGGCGTGGCGCGCCGTATGCCGTCTGGAGGATCTGCCGCGGCAGGGCGCGCGCCGCTGGCTCGGCGGAGAAACGCCGATCGCCGTGTTCCGCACCGCCGACGACCGCGTGTTCGCGCTCGACGACCGCTGCCCGCACAAGGGCGGCCCTCTGTCCCAGGGCATCGTGTTCGACGACCGCGTGGCCTGCCCGCTGCATGACTGGACCATCGGGCTCGCCGACGGCCGGGCGTGCGCGCCGGATCACGGCTGCGCGAGAACCTATGCGGTCCGCGTGATCGACGGCGTGGTGCTGATCGATCCTGCGGCGCCCGGAGTCCGTCACTGCGCCGGTTCGGGCACGTAGACCATGGAGCCGTCCTTGAGCCGGTACGCGACGCCCGCCTTGGAGCCTTCGCCCTGCCCGATCTTGCCGCTCGCCTGGTAGCGATCGATCTTCTCGCCGTCCTTGATCACGATCTCCATGTCGGGCCGGCCCGGGTTCTTGATCACGGTGACGTTTTCCTGCGTGAACGGGTTCATCGGGTTGTTGGCCACCGCCAGCAGCAGCGCCGCGATGATCACCAGGAATACGTCGATCAGGTTCACCACCGACAGGATCGGATCGTCTCCGTCCGGGTCGTCCATCAGCCGCATTCTCATTGCACCGCCTCCGCCGGCGAGGCGAGCACCGGGTCCAGATGCGTGTGCGCACCGGCCGCGGGCGCCGTGTCCTTCTCGATCATCGCCAGGTCGTGCGCGTACCAGCGCCGCCGCACGTTGACCACCCAGTAGGTGATCGCCGCCGCGATCAGCGCCAGGATCACCGCCGAGAAGGCCACCATCAGGTTGCGCGAGACGTCGGCCAGTTGGCCGTCGGCGAGCGCCTTGAGCGCCGGCCCCATCGGGATCATGGTGGCCACCAGCCCGAGCATGGGCGCCACGCGCGTGGCGATGCGCGCGAACTCCAGCCGCTGCACGGCCAGCGCCTCGAGCTCGGCGATCGACAGCGCCGGGTCGGCGCGGCGCGCGGCGTACAGCTCGAAGCCGCGCTCGCGGCCCGCGCGGCGCTGCCAGGACTGCAGCGCGAAGCCGCCCAGCGCATAGAACGCGTACAGGAAGAGCACGGCGATCGCCAGCAGCACCGGCGCCAGGAACAGCTGGCTGACGTCGTACATCAGGGATTCGATCGGACTGTTCAAGGCGGTCTCCTCGGAGGAAGAAGCGACGGTTTCGTCGATGGGGGTGGGCGGGGTCGGCCGCGGACGGGGCGCGGCGTCAGTGCCCGACGCCCGCGGCGGACGCCGTCGAGCGGGGCACCGGCTGCGGCCGACCGGGCTGCGACCGGCCTTGCCGCGGCCGGGCCGGCCTGGCGGATCGCTCCGGCGGCGGCCAGCGCGGCGAGCAGCAGCGCCAGCAGCGCCGCCGACCAGTCGGCGGGGGCGGGCGGCGTCTGCTCGACCCGCTCCAGCACCTGGCCGGTCACGATCTCGGGGGCGGGCGGCTGCTCGGCGGGCGGCTCGGGCCGCGCCTGCTGCAGGGGCGGCGTGGCCGGTTCCGGCGGCTGCACGGCGGCCTGCGGCGCGGGCTGGGCATTCGCCTTCGCGGCGGCCGGCGCGTTCAGCCCGTAGCCGACGAACTCGGTGAAGCGGGCGTTGTCGCTGTGCACGTCGTAGCGGGCGGACAGCTGGCGGTAACGCGCCTTGAGCTCGGCCACCACCTTGGCGTCGGCCTGCCAGTAGCCCTGGCGCGCGGCCTCGAGCATGCGCTCGATGGTCTGCGCCAGCGCCTGCGGGTTCTCGCGCTCGAACCAGTCCTTCAGGCCGAGCTTGTGCTTGTCGCGCACGTAGACGTCGACCATCTCCTGCCACTGGTCGTCGCGCACGATCTCGCGCGCCACCGCGGTCCAGCCCCAGAAGTTGTTGGTGGCGTCGAGCACCTGCAGCGTGCCGGCGTAGCCCTCGGCCATCAGCCCCTTGATGTAGCCGGGATGGAACTGGCGCGTGGCCAGCTCCTTGGCGAGGAACTGCGCGGCATTCTCGGTGCGCCCGGCGCCCGCGCCGCGCAGGTTGGAGATATAGAGCGCCGGCGGCTTGCCGTCGAGATGGCGCACCGCCAGGCTGAGGCCGCCCAGGTACTGGAACGGGTCGTCGGTGGTGAGCATGCCGTAGGTATTGGAGCTGCGCGACAGCACGGCGCCCTCGGTGCCGCGCAGGTGCTCGGCGTACAGGTTCACGCCTTGGCCGCCCGCCGTCGCGCTGCCCCACTCCTTCTCGTCGGGGCCGTACGCGAACTGCATGCGCGACAGATAGAGCTGCGCGAGCTTGCGATCGCCCTCGGCCTTGCCCTGCCAGGTGTCGGTGGCCAGCGTCGCGTCGTCCAGTCCGGTGCCGTAGCGGCCCGACTCGGAAGAGAAGATGCGCGTCTCGCCGGCGCGCTGCGCCGCCGCCTCGGGCATGCCCTGCTTGCGTAGCCGCTCGGTGATCGTGCGGGTGTTGGCGGCCACCGGGTTGTCGGCCTCCTGCGCCTGCGCGGCGAGCTGCACCGCTCGCGCCAGCTGCTTCATCACGTTGGGGAAGTGGTCGCGGTACAGGCCGGTGGCCGACAGCACGACGTCGACGCGCGGGCGCCCGAGCTTCTCGCGCGGCACCAGCTTGACGCCGGTGACGCGCCCGCCGGCATCCCATTGGGGCTCGACGCCCAGCAGCCACAGCGCCTGCGCCTCCAGCAGCCCCTGGTGGCGCATGGTCTCGACCGACCACAGCGAGAAGGCGAGCTTGGTCGGCGTGCGCGCGGTGAGCTTGCGATGCTCGGCCAGCAGCTGCTCGGCGGCCTGCTTGCCGGCTTCCCACGCCTGCTGCGTGGGCACGCGCGACGGGTCGAAGCCGTACAGGTTGTTGCCGGTCGGATAGGCATCGGGGTTCTTGATCGGATCGCCGCCGTAGGAGGTGCGCAGATGGCGCCCCGCCAGCACCGCGAGCAGGGCCGGCAGCTCGTGGTCGGCGCCGATGTCCGCATGCCATTGCCGGGCCTTGCGCAGCTGCTCCTGCAGCGCCGGCTCCAGCCCGTCGAGCGGCGCGCCTTCCAGCAGGTGCCGCTGCAGCAGCTTGTAGGGCGCGGACTGCGCGAGCTGCTCGTAGTCGCCCACGATGGCCTCGTTGACATCCCCGGGCTGCGCGCCGGCGTGCCGCGCCGCAGCTTCCCAGAACGGGCGGCCCAGCATCATCAGGACGGTGGCCAGCCGGTGCGGCTCGTCGGGCGCCTTGCCCAGGGTGTGCAGGCCCAGCGGCTGCGCGGTCTCGGCCAGCTCGTGCAGGTGGTTGTGCAGCTGCTCGATGAACTCGGGGAACTCGTCGCTGGCGCGCGCCAGCGGCCAGCCCATGTCCTTGTGGATCCGGGCCGAGGCCACCGCCGACAGCACGTCGGCCTTGAGACGCTCCTTCACCGCACCTTCGTCCTGCGCCAGCCAGGCGTGCAGCAGGTCGTGGATGGCGGTGATCTGCGCGTGCAGGCCGGCCGGCTTGAACGGCGGCGTCTGGTGGCTGACGATGACCGCGCGGCCGCGGCGCTTGGCCTGCTGGGCCTCGCCGATGTTGTCGGCGATGTACGGGTAGGCGACCGGCACGTCGCCGACCGCCAGCATCGGCGCATCGAACACCGACAGCCCGCGCTCCTTGCCCGGCAGCCATTCCTGGATGCCGTGCGTGCCGAAGTGCACGAACGCGTCCGAGGCCTGCTGCTGGCGCGCCCACAGGTAGGTGGCGAAGAAGAAGTGCGACGGGCCGGCCTTGGTGGAGTGGTACAGCGCGCGTTCCTTGTCGTCCCACTTCTCGCCGCGCGGCGCCTGCGGCATGATCGCCACGTTGCCGAGCATCAGGCGCGGCACCACGAAGAACTGCTCGCCGCGCCGGCGCACCACCATCGACGACTTCTCGGGCTCGCCCCATCGGGCGACCATCTCGTCGCGGGTGGCCGGCGGCAGCGATGCCAGCCATTCGCGGTATGCCGAAAGCGGCATCAGCGCCGCCAGGTCGTCGCGCAGCAGGGCATCGAGCCGGCCGTCGCGGTAATAGGGCTCCATCAGCCGCTGCAGCTGCGGCAGCAGCTCGTGCTCGCTGGCGGGCATCGACACCGTGTAGCCGTCGGCCTTGAGCGCGGCGAGCGTCTGCATCAGGCTGCGCGGCACGTTGAGGAAGGACGCCGACAGGTTCTTCTCGCCGGCCGGGTAGTTCCAGAAGAACACGGTGAGCCGCTTGTCGGCGTTGGGCTTGCGCTGCAGCGCCACCAGCTTCATCGCCTTGCCGACCACGGCCGCCGCCTGCGGCGCGATCGTCACGATCTGGTCGTCGCCCTTGCGGGTGGCCGCGGCGACCTGGATGTCGATGACGCCTGCGTACTCGGCCTGCGCCAGGTAGAACGGCACGTCCATCAGCGTGATGCCGTGCGGATCGGCGGCCCAGTCGGCGACGTCTCCCCTGCGATAGGGCATGGCCTGGACCACCGGGATGCCCAGCGCCTCGAACTCCTTGCGCCGGCCCTCCGGGTTCAGCATGATCTGCGTGTTGATCATGACGTCGGCCAGCGGCCGGCCGGACGGCCGCAGCAGGCCGAGGAGCGCGTCCGGGTCCATCATCGGCGAGTAGAAGGCCAGCGGCACGGCGCCGGCCGCTTCGATGCGCGCGATCAGGTCGTCGAGGAAATCGGTCTGCATCGACGCCACGTATTGCTGGTGCATGGCGATCGCGACGATCGGCGGCCGGCCGGGCGCCGCGGCGTCGACGCCCTTCCAGGCGAGATAGGCGAGCGGATCGGCATACACCAGGCCGGGCGCCTTCGGATGGTAGACGGCGGTCTTGGGGAACACGATCGGATCGGCGATGCCCGCGGCCGGCCGGCCCGCCAGTTGCGCCGCGAGCGTGGCGAAGAAGCCTTCGAAGTTGGCCCGGCCGCCGTTGCCGTAATAGGCGATCAAGCGCCTGGCCAGCGGCTCGGGCATTCCGGCCCAGGAAGGCTCGGCGTCGTACAGCCAGGCATGGGGGGCGCGCAGACCGGGCAGCGCGGCGGCGAGCTTGCCGCGCACGTAATCGACCAGGTAGCTGTCGAAGAACACCGCGTCGGCGCCGGCGAACAGGCCGGCGTCGACGTTGGCCGGCAGCTTGTCGACATAGCGGACCGTCACCTCGATGCCGTGCGGACGGGCGATCTCGGCCAGCTGTCGGAACTTGCCGGGCGGCACGTTGCCGGTGGCGATGAACAGCACCGAGGCAGCCTGCGCCGACAGCGCGAGCAGCGCCAGGCAGGCGGCCAGTAGGAAGCGATGCAGCACGGTCATGGGCAATGTCGTCGCGAGGTTCCAGGGCGGGTGTCGGGCGCCCGCTTCGCGCGCCGTACCGCGGGCGCGGCGGCGCGCGAGGCCGGGCCCGCCGCTCAGATCTCTGCGCTCAGCGTCGCGAACACGGTGCGGCCGCGCTCGGCATAGCCGAAGTTCGGCGACTTCTCGTACAGCCGCAGGTCGCCGAGGTTCTCGACGCCGACGCGCACGGTGAAGTTCTTGTTCAGCCGCTTGGCGACGCTGGTGTTCCACAGAGTGTACGAGGGCAGGTCGATTCCCGCGCTGGTCTGCGAGCCGATGTACTCCATGCCGAGGCGCGCGCTCCAGCCGGCGCCGAAGCGCCAGTCGAGGTGCGAGGCCGCCGAAGTCTCGGGCCGGTCCTCGAGGGGTTTGCCGGTGGTCTTGTCGCGCGTCCTGAGCAGCATCAGGTCGGTGTTCCAGTCGAGGCCGCGCGCCAGCGCCCACGTGAAGCCGGCTTCCAGTCCGGTGAGGCGGGCGCGGTCCACGTTGTCGTACAGGTAGGTGCGGCGGATGCCGCTGATGCTGAGCAGCCGGTAGGTGATCAGGTCCTTCACCTCGGTGCGGAACAGCGCGCCGCGCAGCGCGATCGGCCCGCGCCTCCAGTCGGCGGCGATCTCCACCGAGTCCGACACCTCGGGCTTGATGTTGGCATTGCCCAGGAAGGTGTGCGGTCCTTCGGCGCCCACGTACGACGGCGAGATCTGCTTGAGCGTCGGCGCCTTGAACGCGTGGCCGTAGCCGCCCTTGATGACCAGCTCGCGGGTGGCCTCCCAGACGAGATAGGCGCGCGGGCTGACCTCGGTGCCGAAGAGCTCGTGATTGTCGACGCGCACGCCCGCGGTGAGCATGACGTCGCGGCCGAGCGGCACCTCGTCCTGGGCGAACAGCGCCTTGTGCATCGCGCTGTCCTTGCCGCCGACCAGTCCGGCGTTCTCCAGGGACTCCCGGCGAATCTCGGTGCCGACGGTGAGCACGTGGCTGCCGAGCTTCAGCGCGGCGAAACCGTCGATGACATCGTCGCTCAGATTCTGCGGCCGGGTCGGCGCCACGTCCATGGTGCGCGTGTTCACGACGTCGATCTCGCTGTGATACGCGCGCAACTGCCCGCGCCAGCTGCCGAACTCGCCGCGCCAACCCACTTCCTGCTGCGAGCGCTTGAGGTGGTAGCGGCTCTCGTAGCTGCCGGTGCCCAGCTGCGTATCGTAGAAGCGATCCTCGTGCCCGTTGAACACGTTGGCCTCGAGGGTCTGCTGGTCGGTGAGCTTGAAGGTGCCGCCCAGGCTGTAGGTGCCCAGCTTGCGGCCCTCGATCTCGCTGTTGAGCGTATTCTCGGGCATCGGGATGGCGGCCGAGTACGCGGCCTCGGCGCTGACGCGCAGGCCGAGGCGCTCGGTGGCGGGGCCGGCCGCGAACAGCGAGGCGCGGCCGAGGCCGCCGCCGTCATGGCCGATCAGGTCGCCGGCGGTGAACGACGCCGCGCCGATCCAGCGGTCTTTCGGCTGGCGCGTGATGATGTTGATCACGCCGCCCAGCGCCTCGGAACCGTAGAGCGTGGACATCGGGCCGCGGATCACCTCGATGCGCTCGATCGCCGACATCGGCACCCAGCCGTACTGGTAGTCGGAATGGCCGACCACGTCGTCGCTCGGCGAGATGCGGCGTCCGTCGATCAGCGTCAGCGTGTGGCGCCCTTCGAGCCCGCGCAGCGCCAGCGTCTTGCGCCCGCCCACCTGGCGCGGCGACAGCGTGATGCCGGGCGTGCCGCGCACCGCATCGAGCAGGTCGACGGCGTTGCGCGTCTCGATCTCCTGCCTCGGCACGATGGTCACCGATGCCGGCGCGGTGCGCGCGTCGTGGTCGGAGGACATCGTGGCGGTGACCGTGACGGCCGGAAGAACCTGGTCGGTCCGATCGTCGGCCCGCGGGGCCGCATCCTGCGCGAAGGCGGTACCGGACAGGGCCAGCACGACGCCATGCATCACACCCGAGGCCAGGCGATTCAGGGGCGATGCCTTTCCGGCGTGGCGCCGTAACGAGGCGTTCGCGCGCCGCCGGCGCGGCGAGGAATAGGATGCTGCGGCTGCGGAGGACGTGGACTCACCCATGTTGGTTCCCTGGTTCTTGTACGAGACGGTGTGCCGCGGGACGAGATGTCCTCGGGTCGGCGAAGGCTCCGTGGATGCGAATAGTAATACAAACGAGAATCAGTATCGATTGATGCCGATCAATTGCCAGGTAAGCAGGACCCCCGAGCGAGCAGGTGCCCCGCGGTTTCAGCGGCCCCGCGTACGCCTGGCCAGCGAGGCCGCGTCGGCCGGCGCCCGGACCTTCACGTCGTTGTCGAAGTAGACGAACACGTCGCGCCCGCGCGCGGACGGCCGGGTCCGTGGCAGCACGCGGTCGGCATCGGACGGTTCGCCGCCACGCGCCCACGTACGCACACGCTTCGCCCAGCGGTCCAGCGCCTCGTCGCCATATCCGCTGGCATAGAGCTGCCTGGAACCGTGCAGCCGGCAGTAGACGAAGTCGGCGGTGAGGTCCATCAGCTGCGGCCAGCGCACGCTGTCGGCGCACACCAGCGCCACGGCGTGACGACGCAGCAGCTCGACGAAGGCCGGCGTGCGAAAGCTCTCGTGGCGGATCTCCACCGCGTGGCGCAGCGGCTCGCGGATGTCCACGCCGGCCGCGTCGTCACCGTCCATGTGCGCATCGTGCCGGCACGCCAGCGCACGGGCGCGGCGGGCATCCCTGGGCAGCGAGGCGAGGAAGGACTCGAAGCGCGCCGCGTCGAACTGCATCGACGGCGGGAACTGCCACAGCATCGGCCCGAGCTTCGGCCCCAGCCGCAGCACCCCCGAGGCGAAGAAGTTCGCCAGCGGCGCCTCGACGTCGCGCAGCCGCAGCGTGTGCGTGATGTAGCGCGGCCCCTTGACCGCGAAGACGAAATCGTCGGGCGTCTGGTCGCGCCAGCGCGCGAAGTGCTCGGGTCGCTGCAGCCGATAGAACGTACCGTTGATCTCGATCGAGCGGAAGCGGCGCGCAGCGTAGGAAAGCTCCTCCCGCTGCGGCAGGCCGGACGGATAGAAGACCCCCCGCCACGGCGCATAGACCCAGCCCGAGATGCCGATCCGCACGCGCGCACGCGTCGATGGCTCGCGCGCCCCGGCGCGCGAGCCGGCGGCGGCTACTTCTTGCTGCGGAATTTCCTCAACGCCGCGATCTGCGCGATCGCCGCGGCCAGCTCGGCCTGCGCCTTGGCGTAGTCGATGGCACCGGTGCGGTTGGCGAGCGCCTCTTCGGCCGCGCGCTTGGCTTCCTCGGCCTTGGCTTCGTCGAGGTCGTGGCCGCGGATGGCGGTGTCGGCCAGCACGGTGACGCGATTGGGCTGCACCTCGAGGATGCCGCCGGCCACGAAGACGAACTCTTCCTCGGCCTGGCCGGCGACCTTGATGCGCACCGCGCCGGGCTTGATGCGGGTGATCAGCGGCGTGTGCTGCGGGTAGATGCCGAGCTCGCCCTCTTCCCCGGGGAGCGCCACGAATTCGGCCTTCCCTTCGAAGATGGAGCGCTCGGCACTGACGACGTCGACTTGCATGCGGTGCGGCACGGTGCCCCCTGGGTGACGGCTTACTGCAGCGTCTTGGCTTTCTCGAAGGCTTCTTCGATCGTGCCGACCATGTAGAACGCCTGCTCGGGCAGGTTGTCGCACTCGCCGTTGACGATCATCTGGAAGCCGCGGATGGTGTCCTTGAGCGCGACGATCTTGCCGGGGCTGCCGGTGAACACCTCGGCCACGTTAAAGGGCTGCGACAGGAAGCGCTGGATCTTGCGCGCGCGCGCCACCGCCAGCTTGTCCTCGGGCGAGAGCTCGTCCATGCCCAGGATGGCGATGATGTCGCGCAGCTCCTTGTAGCGCTGCAGCGTGGCCTGCACCTTGCGCGTGGTGTTGTAGTGCTCCTCGCCGATCACGTGCGGGTCGAGCTGGCGCGAGGTGGAGTCGAGCGGGTCGACCGCCGGGTAGATGCCCAGCGCCGCGATGTCGCGCGACAGCACCACGGTGGCGTCGAGGTGGCCGAAGGTGGTGGCCGGCGACGGGTCGGTGAGGTCGTCGGCGGGCACGTACACGGCCTGGATCGAGGTGATCGAGCCGGTCTTGGTGGAGGTGATGCGCTCCTGCAGGCGGCCCATCTCCTCGGCCAGCGTCGGCTGGTAGCCCACCGCCGAGGGCATGCGCCCGAGCAGCGCCGACACTTCGGTGCCGGCCAGCGTGTAGCGGTAGATGTTGTCGATGAACAGCAGGATGTCGCGGCCTTCGTCGCGGAACTTCTCGGCCATGGTCAGGCCGGTGAGCGCCACGCGCAGGCGGTTGCCCGGGGGCTCGTTCATCTGGCCGAACACCATCGCGACCTTGTCGAGCACCTTCGACTCTTCCATCTCGTGGTAGAAGTCGTTGCCCTCGCGGGTGCGTTCGCCCACGCCGGCGAACACCGAGTAGCCGCCGTAGCTCTTGGCGATGTTGTTGATCAGCTCCATCATGTTGACGGTCTTGCCGACGCCGGCGCCGCCGAACAGGCCGATCTTGCCGCCCTTGGCGAACGGGCAGATGAGGTCGATGACCTTGATGCCGGTGGGCAGCAGCTCCACCGAGGGCTTGAGCTCCTCGAAGGTGGGCGGCGTCTGGTGGATGGCGCGGCGCTCTTCGGTGGCGATGGGGCCGGCGTCGTCGATCGGGCGGCCCAGCACGTCCATGATGCGGCCCAGGGTGGCGGTGCCGACCGGCACCGAGATCGGCGCGCCGGTGTTGGCCACCTTCATGCCGCGGCGCAGGCCGTCGGAGGAACCCAGCGCGATGGTGCGCACGATGCCGTCGCCCAGCTGCTGCTGCACCTCGAAGGTCAGCCCCTTCTCGGCCAGGCTGTCGCCGGTGTCCTCGAGCTTCAGTGCCTCGTAGACGTGCGGCATCGCCTCGCGCGGGAACTGGATGTCGACCACCGCGCCGATGCACTGAACGATTTGACCTTGTGCCATTGCTCGCTTCCCTGTTCCTGAAATCCTGACGTGTTCCAGAGGTGTTCTAGACCGCCGCGGCGCCGCCGACGATCTCGGACAGCTCCTTGGTGATCGCAGCCTGCCGCGCCTTGTTGTACGACAGCTGCAGATCGTCGATGACCTTCTTCGCGTTGTCGGAGGCCGACTTCATGGCGACCATGCGCGCGCTCTGCTCGGAGGCCATGTTCTCGGCCACCGCCTGGTAGACCAGCGACTCGATGTAGCGCAGCAGCAGCTCGTCGAGCACCGACTGCGCGTCGGGCTCGTAGAGGTAGTCCCACGAGTAGTCGCGCGATTCCTCCCGCAGCCGCTCGGCCGACAGCGGAAGGAGCTGCTCGAGCACCGGCTCCTGCTTCATGGTGTTAATGAAGCGGGTGTAGGCGAGGTAGACGACGTCGATCTCGCCGGCCGCGTAGGCGTCGAGCTGGACCTTGACCGGGCCGATCAGCCGGTCGAGGTGCGGCGTGTCGCCGAGCTGCACGATGTGCGAGACCACCTGCGCGCCGATGCGCTGCAGGAAGCCGAAGCCCTTGTTGCCGATGGCGGTGGCCCGCACGCCGATGCCGGAACGCTCGAGCTCGCGCAGCTTGCTGGTGACCGCGCGCAGCACGTTGGTGTTCAGGCCGCCGCACAGGCCCTTGTCCGTGGTGACCACGATGACGCCGGCGTTCTTCACCGACTCGCGCGACACCAGGTAGGGATGCCGGTACTCGGGGTTGGCGTCGGCCAGGTGCGCGGCAATGTTGCGCACCTTGTCGGCGTAGGGGCGCGCGTGGCGCATGCGGTCCTGCGCCTTGCGCATCTTGGACGCGGCGACCATCTCCATCGCCTTGGTGATCTTGCGCGTGTTCTGCACGCTCTTGATCTTCGTCCGGATCTCTTTGCTGCCGGCCATCTCGGTTCCTCGAAGCGCTCAGCCGCGGGGCTCAGTACGCACCGGTCTTCTTGAAGTCCTTGAGCGCTTCGTGCAGCTGCGCCTCGACTTCCTTGGTGAGCTTCTTGTCGCGATCGATGGTCTCGACCAGCGCGGCGTACTTGCTCTTGGCGAACTCGCGCAGCGCGCGCTCGGCGTCGAGGGCCTTGGCCACCTCGATGTCGTCGAAGTAGCCGTTGTTGACCGCGAACAGGGTGAGCGCCATCTCCCACACCTGCAGCGGCTGGTACTGCGGCTGCTTCATCAGCTCGGTGACCAGGCGCCCGCGCTCGAGCTGCTTGCGGGTGGCCTCGTCCAGATCCGAGGCGAACTGCGCGAAGGCAGCCAGCTCGCGGTACTGCGCCAGCGCCAGGCGCACGCCGCCGCCGAGCTTCTTGATGATGTCGGTCTGCGCCGAGCCGCCGACGCGCGACACCGAGATGCCGGCGTTGATGGCCGGCCGGATGCCGGCGTTGAACAGGTCGGTCTCGAGGAAGATCTGGCCGTCGGTGATCGAGATGACGTTGGTCGGCACGAAGGCGGACACGTCGCCGGCCTGCGTCTCGATGATCGGCAGCGCGGTGAGCGATCCGGTCTTGCCCTTGACCTCGCCCTTGGTGAACTTCTCGACGTAGTCCTCGTTGACGCGCGCGGCGCGTTCGAGCAGGCGGCTGTGCAGGTAGAAGACGTCGCCGGGGTAGGCTTCGCGGCCCGGCGGGCGGCGCAGCAGCAGCGAGATCTGGCGGTAGGCCCAGGCCTGCTTGGTGAGGTCGTCGTAGATGATGAGCGCGTCCTGCCCGCGGTCGCGGAAGTACTCGCCCATGGTGCAGCCCGAGTAGGCCGAGAGGTATTGCATCGCGGCGGAATCCGAGGCCGTGGCGGCCACCACGATGGTGTAGGCCATCGCGCCGGTTTCCTCCAGCTTGCGCACCACGTTGGCGATGGTCGAGGCCTTCTGGCCGATCGCCACGTAGACGCAGATGAGGTCCTTGCCCTTCTGGTTGATGATGGTGTCGATCGCCACCGCGGTCTTGCCGGTCTGGCGGTCGCCGATGATCAGCTCGCGCTGGCCGCGGCCGATCGGCACCATGGCGTCGACCGACTTCAGGCCGGTCTGCACCGGCTGCGACACCGACTTGCGCGCGATGACCCCGGGGGCCACCTTCTCGATGATGTCGGTGAGCTTGGCGTTGACCGGGCCCTTGCCGTCGATGGGCTGGCCGAGGGCGTCGACCACGCGGCCGATCAGCTCGGGGCCGACCGGCACCTCCAGGATGCGGCCGGTGGACTTGACCGTCATGCCCTCGGAGATGTGCTCGTAGCCGCCCAGCACCACCGAGCCGACCGAGTCGCGCTCCAGGTTCAGCGCCAGGCCGAAGGTGGCCGCGCCGTTGGGCGCCGGGGGAAACTCGATCATCTCGCCCTGCATCACCTCGGACAGGCCGTGGATGCGGCAGATGCCGTCGGTGACGGACACGACCGTTCCCTGGTTGCGCGTATCGGCAGCGACGTCCAGGTTGCGGATCTTGCTCTTGAGCAGTTCGCTGATCTCAGCCGGATTCAGTTGCATGGGATTCCCCGTATTCCTCAAACCTTCATCGCGCTGGCCATGTGGGCCAGCTTGCCGCGCACCGATGCGTCGATGACCTCGTCGCCGACCCGGATCGAGACCCCGCCGATCAGCTCGGGATCGACCTCGACCGAGGCCTTGATCTGCTTGCCGTACCTGGCCGCGAGAGTGGCGACGACCTCGTCGAGCTGCTTCTGCTCGAGCGGATAGGCCGAGCGGACCACGACGTCGAGCACGCCCTCGTGGGCGTTGCGCTGCGCCTCGAACAGCACGGCGATCTCGGGCAGCACCGCCAGCCGCTCGTTGTCGGCCAGCACCCGCACGAAGTTCCTCTGCTCGGGACCGAGCTGGCCGGCCGCATCGGCCACCAGCGCGCCGATCTGCGCCCCGGAGAGCTGCGGATTTCCGAACAGCTCGTGCGCCACCCCGGTGCCGGCCACCGTGGACAGGCGCGACAGCGCGTCGGACCAGGCGGGCAGCGAGCCCTGCTCGCACGCCAGCTTGAAGGCGGCTTCCGCGTACGGCCGGGCGATCGTCAGCGACTCGGCCATGGCGTCACTTCAGCTCGTTCTTCAGGTTGGCGAGCAGTTCGGCGTGGCGGCCCGCATCGATTTCCTTGCGCAGGATGCGCTCGGCGCCGGCCACGGCCAGCGTGGCGACCTGGTCGCGCAGCTGCTCGCGCGCCTTCTGCGCGGCGAGCACGGCTTCCTCTTCGGCGGCCTTGCGCGCGGCAGCGACGATCGCGGCGGCTTCCGTGCGCGCCTTCTCGACGATGCCGGCGGCCTGCTTCTCGGCGCCGGAGCGCACTTCGGCCGCGCCTGCGCGGGCCTGCTGCAGCTCCTGCTCGACCCGGCGCTCGGCGGCGGCGAGATCGGCGCGAGCCTTGTCGGCGGCGGCCAGGCCGTCGGCGATCTTTTTCGATCGATCGTCGAGCGCTTTCGTGATCGGCGGCCAGACGAACCGGGCGGTGAACCACCACAGCGCCAGGAACACCACCATCTGGACGATGAGCGTCGCGTTGATATTCACGACGATCCCCCTTCTATGCGAGTGAACAGACCCAGCGGCCGCGCGGCGGCCGTGCGGAAACGCAAGTCGCTCAGCCGACGAACGGGTTGGCGAAGGCGAACATCATCGCGATGCCGACGCCGATCAGGAACGCCGCGTCGATCAGGCCGGCCAGCAGGAACATCTTGACCTGCAGCTTGTCCATCAGCTCGGGCTGGCGCGCCGCGCCCTCGATGTACTTGCCGCCCATCATGCCGATGCCGACGCAGGCACCGAGGGCGCCCAGGCCGATGATCAGTCCGCAGGCGATGGCGACGAGAGCAACGTTGGTCATGATTGTTCGACTCCAGGTGAAAAGTGCTCGATGCGAGTTGTTGAGGAAAAAAGGAACGGAGGATCGCGGCGATCAGTGATGCTCGTGCGCCTGCCCGACGTACACCAGGGCCAGCATCATGAAGATGAAGGCCTGCAGCGTGATGATCAGGATGTGGAAGATGGCCCAGCCCAGCCCGGTGAGGAAGTGCAGCCCGATGCCCCACCAGGTGACGCTCGCGCCCAGCAGCGCGATCAGCATGAAGATCAGCTCGCCGGCGAACATGTTGCCGAACAACCGCATGCCGAGCGAGACGGTCTTGGCCAGGTATTCGATGACCTGCAGCACCAGGTTGAACGGCGCGAGGAACCAGCGCGCGCCGAACGGCGCGCTCAGCATCTCGTGCACGAAGCCGCCGCCGCCCTTGATCTTCAGGCCGTAGTAGATCGAGGCGCCGAGCACGACGATCGACAGCGCCATGGTGCCGTTGAGGTCGGCGGTGGGCACCGCGCGCATGTAGTGCAGGCCGAGCTTCGAGGCGATCCAAGGGAAGAGGTCGACCGGGATCAGATCGATGGCGTTCATCAGGAAGATCCAGACGAAGCACACCAGAGCCATCGGCGCGATGTAGGCGAGGTCGCCCTTGACGATGGCGCGCGCCTGCTCGTGCACGAACTCGACCACCGACTCGATGGCGCCGACGAAGCGGTTCGGCGTGCCGTCGGTGACCAGGCGCGCCGCGCGGCGCATCAGCCAGGCGGTGATGACCGCCGTGAGCACCGACCAGAAGACAGTGTCCCAGTTGACGATCGAGAAATCGACGATGTGCTTCTGAGCGGCGCCGGAAGAGTTGAGGTTCGCCAGGTGATGGACGATGTATTCGGAGGCGGTCGGGGCTTCTGCGGCGGCGGCCATGGTTACCGGGTTCTCTCGCTTTGGCGATGCTCAGCTACGGACTTGCCCGCACCCTCGGGCAGGGAGCGCACGAATGCCAGCGCGAAGAGCGGCGCAATCAGCGCGACGATCAACCCGATCAGCAGCGGCAGCCACCGGATATCCGGCACCGTCTTCACGATCACCACCAGCAGCGCGACCGTGAAGCCGATCTTGGCGAACTCGCCCAGGAAGAAGACCACCGGATACGACTCCGGCGGCCGCTTCCTGTGCAGCGCCAAGCGCAGCGCGAACAAAGCATTCGGGACGATCGCCACGATGCCGCCCAGCATCAGGAACCGGGCGCTTTCCCAGCCTGTCGCCACCCCTGCAACGAGTGCGAGGACGACGACGGCGGCGATCTGCAGTCCAACGGCTGCCAACATGTTGCGAACGTATCGGCGGGACCGCTGGGCCGCAATGGGCAAAGACGCGGAATTCTAGCGTTTGCGCCGGGGAGGGTCAAACGCCTGTTGCGCCGCAGCACCGTGCGGGCACACTGCGGTCCGGGCGGCGAAGGCGCCGGCGCGCCCTGGCCGGAGCGTGGTGTGCGGTCCGGGCGGGCACGGCAAGGGCCGTCCGTCGCCCATTGCGACCGTGCCGGACTCGGCGGGAGCGGTCTTAGTCGGACCGATCGACGCCGAGGCGATCCAGGAGGCCGTCGAACTGCTCGAGGCTGGCGAACTCGATGGTCAGCTTGCCGCGGCCGCGCGCATCGGCACGCAGCGTGACCGGCGTGGCCAGCGCGTCGGCGAGGCGCTCCTGCAGGCGCAGCAGGTCGCGATCGGGTGCCGGCGCCGCGCGCCTGGCCGGGGTGCCGGCGGCTTCGGCCGCGGCCTGTTGGACCAGCTTCTCGGTCTCGCGCACCGACAGGCGCCTCTCGACGACGCGGTTGGCCAGCATGATCTGCCCGGCGCGATCGAGCGCGAGCAGGGCGCGCGCGTGGCCCATGTCGAGATCGCCCGCCAGCAGCATCGTCTGCACCGGCTCGGCGAGGTTGAGCAGGCGCAGCAGGTTCGAGGTGGCGCTGCGCGAGCGACCCAGCGTGTCGGCGGCCTGCTCGTGCGAGAAGCCGAACTCGGCGATCAGCCGGCGGATCGCCTGCGCCTGCTCGAGCGGATTGAGGTCTTCGCGCTGGATGTTCTCGATGAGGGCCATCGCCAGCGCCTGCTCGTCGGGCACCTCGCGCACCACCACCGGCACCTCGGCCAGCCCGGCGAGCTGGGCGGCGCGATAACGCCGCTCCCCGGCGATGATCTCCCAGCGGCCGCTGCCGTCGAGCGGGCGCACCACCAGCGGCTGCATCAGGCCGTGCGCGCGGATCGACGCGGCGAGCTCGTGCAGCGAGGTCTCGTCCATGCGCGTGCGCGGCTGGTAGCGGCCGGGCTGCAGCGCATCGAGGCGCAAGGCGGTGACCTGCTGCGGCCCGCCCTCGCCGGCCGGCGGCTCCGCGTCGCGGCCGCCGAGCAGCGCCTCGAGGCCGCGCCCGAGTCCTTTTGCCCTCGGTTTGCTCATCATTGCTCCCTGGCTTCGGCAGCGTGGCGGGCCGTGCGCTGCGCCTCGTCGAGCGAGCGCACGCGATCGATCAGCTCGGCGCCGAAATCGAGGTAGGCGCGCGCGCCCTTGGAATACGGATCGAACACCAGGCCCGGAAGGCCATAGCTGGGCGCCTCGGCCAGGCGCACGTTGCGCGGGATGATGGTGCGGAACACCTTGTCGCCGAAGTGCTGCTCGAGCTGCGCCGAGACCTGCTGGGCCAGCGTCACGCGCGGATCGTACATGACGCGCAGCAGGCCGATGATCTGCAGGGCGGTGTTGAAGTTGGCATGCACTTTCTTGATGGTGTTGACCAGGTCGGAGAGGCCCTCGAGCGCGAAGTACTCGCACTGCATCGGGATGATGACGCCGTGGGCAGCGCAGAAGCCGTTCAGGGTGAGCAGCGACAGTGAGGGTGGGCAGTCGATCAGCACGAAGTCGTACTGGGCGTCGACCTGCGCCAGCGCGTCCTTGAGCCGGGTCTCGCGCTCCTCGAAATCGACCAGCTCGACCTCGGCGCCGGCCAGCTCGCGGTTGGCCGGCAGCACCGCGTAACGGCCGCCTTCGGACCACTGGGTGGCCTCGACCACGTCCGACATGCCGATCAGTACCTGGTAGACCGAGCGCTGGAGGGTGCGCTTGTCGATGCCGCTGCCCATCGTGGCATTGCCCTGCGGATCGAGGTCGACCAGTAGCGCGCGGCGGCCGTGGCGCGCCAGGGCGGCGGCCAGGTTGACCGTGGTGGTGGTCTTGCCGACACCGCCCTTCTGGTTCGCGACGACGAAGATCTTGGCCATGGTGGGCGGTTGGATGATGGGATCGAGAAAAGGATAGTGGGCGGCTACTGTCCCGCATGCGGGCTTGGAGCCTCGTACTCGGCCGACAACGGGGCGTGCGAGAGCAGCACCAGGCAGCGCCGGGCATCGAGGCCGGGCACCGCGAGCGGCAGGCTGGCCGACACCGACCAGCGCGGCGGCAGGGCGTCGATCTCCTCGGTCGGCTCGGCGCCCTTCATGGCCGCGACGGTAGTGTACGGCCCGGCGAGGTGTGCGACGGCGCGCGCATAGTCGGCCAGGGACGCGAAGGCACGGCACACGATCAGGTCGGGGAAGCACGGCGGAGAGCAGCGGGAGCCGACGTCGTTGCTGTCGCCGCGGCCGCCGGCGTCGTCGATGTTGCCGACGTCGCCGTGACTGCCGATGTCGCCGCGACCGCCGATGTCGTCGCGGCTGCCAACGTCGCCGCGGCTGTCACTGTCGCCGTCGGCGACCGGCTCCGATCCGGCTCGCCACATCGTCGAGACATCCAGCGACTCCACACGGGCCGCGGCAACCTCGATATTGGTGAGCGCCAACTCCGCCTGGCACTGGCGTAGAAAGGCCGCCTTCTTGCCGACCGGCTCGACGAGGAGAACCCGCACGCCGGGCCAGGCGAGCGCCAGCACGATGCCGGGCAGGCCGGCGCCGCTGCCCACGTCGACGAGCCGGCCGGCCGGCGCGCCGGCGCGCCGCGGCAGGCGCGCGGCGAGCGGAGCGACGACCGCCAGGCTGTCCAGCAGGTGGTGCACGAGCATCTGCCCGGGATCGCGGATCGCGGTCAGGTTATAGGTCGCGTTCCACTTTGCGAGCAGCGCCAAGTAGTCGAGGAGGCGCTCAACGAGGGCGGCTTGGGCGGGAGAGGCTTGGACGGAGGCGGCTTCGGTGGGGGCGGCTTCGGCGAGGGTGCCGGCGCCCTGCCCTTCGTGGGCACCATCGCCCAGGCCCAGGGCTCGAAGCCCGGCCGTGAGATCGCGGGCAAGCGCGGCGCGGTCGAAGGCTGCCGAAGAGCCTGCGCCGGACGACGGCGAGCGGGTCGCCGGAGAGCGCGGGCGCGTGCCAGCGGGGCGCGCACCGGCGCGTGCACCGGTACCCGATCGCGACCGGTTGGCGGCCGAGCGCTCAGGCTGCACGTCGATTGCCGCCGTCGTCATCGGGCCGCGTGACGCCGCGGCGTTTCTTCAGGCACACCAGCAGCAGCGAGATCGCCGCCGGGGTCACGCCCGAGACGCGCGCCGCCTGGCCGACGGTCTCCGGCCGCTGCTGCGCCAGGCGCTGGCGCACCTCGATCGACAGGCCGCGGATCTGCGCGTAGTCGAAGTCGGCAGGAATGGGCAACGATTCGTTGTGCTCGTGGCGCGCGATTTCGGCCTGCTGGCGCGCGATGTAGCCGGCGTACTTCAGCTGGATCGCCACCTGCTCGAGGACCTGCGGATCGTCCACCGGCGGCGCCCCGCCGATCTCGACGATGACGCCGTAGTCGACGTCGGGGCGCCGGAGCAGATCGGCGAGCGAGTGCTCGCGCTCGATCGACTGGCCGAGCAACGCCGTCGCGCGCTCGGCCGGCAAGGTGCGAGGATTGACCCAGGTACTGCGCAATCGCTGCAGTTCGGCGTCGATGGCGTCACGTTTGCGGGAGAAGGCGGCCCAGCGTACGTCGTCCACGCAGCCGAGGATACGCCCGACGGGGGTCAGGCGCAGGTCGGCATTGTCCTCGCGCAGGCTCAGCCGGTATTCGGCGCGGCTGGTGAACATGCGGTAGGGCTCGGAGACGCCGCGGGTGACCAAGTCGTCGACCAGCACGCCGAGGTAGGCTTCGTCGCGACGCGGGCACCATGGCTCGCGCCCCTGCACCTGCAGGGCCGCATTCAGTCCGGCCAGCAAGCCCTGGGCCGCCGCCTCCTCGTAGCCGGTCGTCCCGTTGATCTGGCCGGCGAAGAACAGGCTGCCGATCGCCCGGGTTTCGAGCGAGCGCTTCAGCCCGCGCGGATCGAAGTAGTCGTACTCGATGGCGTAGCCGGGGCGCAGCAGATGGGCCTGCTCGAGGCCGGGGATGGAGTGGACCAAATCGAGCTGCACGTCGAACGGCAGGCTGGTCGAGATGCCGTTGGGATAGAACTCGTTCGTGCCCAGGCCTTCGGGCTCGAGGAAGACCTGGTGCGACGCCTTGTCGGCGAAGCGATGGATCTTGTCCTCGATCGACGGGCAGTAGCGAGGACCCACTCCCTCGATGACGCCCGTGTAGAGCGGGCTTCGATCGAGGCCGGCACGGATGATGTCGTGAGTGCGCGCCTGTGTGTGGGTGATCCAGCACGGCACCTGGCGGGGATGCTGGCCGGCATCGCCGAGGAAGGAGAACACCGGCACCGGATCGAGGTCGCCCGGCTGCTCCTCGCAGCGCGAGAAGTCGATGGTGCGCCCGTCGATGCGCGGCGGCGTGCCGGTTTTCAGGCGGCCCTGCGGCAGCTTCAGCTCGCGCAGGCGATGCGCGAGCGAGATGGCGGGGGCATCGCCGGCGCGCCCGGCCGGATAGTGGGCGAGCCCCACGTGCACGAGGCCGTCCAGGAAAGTGCCCGCGGTAAGCACGACGGCGCGCGCGCGAAAGCGCAGGCCGAGCTGAGTGACGGCACCGGCGACCCGGTCGCCTTCCAGGATGAGATCGTCGACGCCTTGCTGGAATAGCCAGAGGTTGGCCTGGTTCTCCAGGCGGCGACGGATGGCCTGCCGGTACAGCACACGGTCGGCCTGGGCGCGAGTGGCCCGGACGGCCGGCCCCTTGCTCGAGTTCAGGATGCGGAACTGGATGCCGGCTTCGTCGGTAGCAGCGGCCATCGCGCCGCCCAATGCGTCGACTTCCTTGACGAGATGTCCCTTGCCGATTCCGCCGATCGACGGGTTGCACGACATCTGGCCGAGCGTCTCGATGCTGTGGGTGAGCAGCAGCGTACGGCTACCCATGCGCGCCGAAGCGAGCGCGGCTTCGGTGCCGGCGTGGCCGCCACCGACGACGATGACGTCGAATTGCTGGGGAAAGTCGATACTTGCCATCGTAAAACGTCCGGTCTGGACGGTTACCCCGGCGAAATCGGCGAGTCCCGCACCGAACTTTCGCCAGCCTTTCGGATCGATCGTGGACCAATCGACGTCCGCCGGCCCGACTGGCATCAACCGCCGAGTAAGGATACCTTGAGTCGCAGGAACCCGCCGGCAGCCGGCTCGGGTATGGTCGAGGGGAAGCGCGGATTATAGGCGCTGCGGCGCCGGAGATGAAGATGTTTCACGTGGAACGTAGGCGGGCTTCGTCGGCCTCGAAGCCCGGCGCTGTCACGAAGCCTCGCGCTAGGGGCCAGGGGAAGCGCCGGGCGGGCTCGGGCTTGTCGTCGGACTGGGCTGGGCGCAGCGGTAGCACTGGAGACGCAAACGGCAGGAGCAAATCGGCTACGCTCCGCCTCCTGCGTGCGGAACCGCTCCGGGGTGGCTCGTATCAGCTCGAGGGAGCTCGATCGACTTCAGGGGCCGCAAGATGAGAGCCACGGCTCGACAACTCCTGGAAGCCTATCCGGCACTTGCGGGCATCCCGGCAGCACGGCTGGAGGACAGCGCTTCGCGCCTGCCGATGCTGCAGGTCGAGGCCGGCACCCAGTTGTTCGCGGAGGGGCAGGCCTGCCAGGGCTTTCCGTGTGTTCTTGCTGGCCAGATCCGGGTGGCGCGCGGATCGGCCGACGGGCGCGAGCTCGAGCTCTACCGGGTGGAGCCCGGCGAGGTCTGCGTGGTCTCGGCAGGATGCCTGTTCGGCAGCGCAGCGATGACCGCTCACGGGCACGCGACCCGACCGACCTCGGTGGTGCTGGTCGATCGGGAGACCTTGCTCGAATGGAGTGACGCGCGGCCTTGGCGAACTTTCCTGCTCGGTCTGATGGCGGACCGGATGGCAGAGCTCACCGCGCTGGTCGAGGCCGTGGCCTTCCAGCGCCTGGATCAGCGGCTTGCGCGCACCCTGCTGGGGCACGGTGCCAGGATCCAGACCACTCACCAGCGGCTTGCCGACGAGCTCGGAACCGCCCGCGAAATGGTATCGCGCCTGCTCGGACGCTTCGAAGACCAGGGTATGGTCCGCCTCGGGCGGGAGCGCATCGACATCACCGACCTGCCCGCCTTGCAGCGCCTGGCCGACGGTCTGTAACTGCGGTCACAGACCGATCCGAGGATGCTGCGGTGCAATGCGGGCATTGACTCATCGGGCGGTGACGCTCGTTTCGACCAAGAGAGGCGAAAGATGCTGAAGAACGTGGGCGGAATGGACCGCATGCTGCGCGTCGTCGTGGGGCTGGCGCTGATCGTCATGGCCGTCACCGGCACGATAGGCGTATGGGGCTGGATCGGGGTCGTCCCCCTGGTCACCGGCCTGGCAGGCTGGTGTCCGGCGTATCGCCTGCTCGGCATGAATACCTGCCCGATGTCGTCGAAGAAGGGCTGAGTCTTTTTGGGCGGCAAGTCGGGCGACAGGGGGCGGCGGGTAGGCAAAGGCCGGCCGACGCTCGTGCAGGGCGGTTGGGATTGCTTAGGAGGCAATCCCGCGCCCGCGGCGCGGCCATGACGTGGCGCCGGCAGAGCCCTGATGGGAGATCCGTGAGGTGCCGGCCAGCAGCGTTACGGCAATTCGCGTTACGGCAACTCCGGCCTCGCCTCCGGCGGCGGGGGTGTGAAGGGAGCGTGGCGACACGCTGGCCGCCCGCAGTGCTCCTGAGTTTACAGACATAGCGCTGCTGGCGGCGGACCCGCCGGAGCAGCTCATTTCTCACTGGCTTTCGCTCCTCGCCGCAGTCGTTCGAGGTGCGGCTGCTAGCCACGGCACGCTCCCCGGCGCGAACCATGCAGGAAGGCACGACGGGCATCGCCCCCCGCGAGATCAGGTGACGCCGGCTGTTGAGTCGTAACGCCTGCGACCGTAGGCCTACCTACCTGACCCTTGCTCCAGGCAGCGACTTCACGGCATTTGCTGCTCCCCGGTGCACATGGGCAGCGGCACTACGATTCTTCGCAGAGCTGCCACGGGCCAGTGCAGGCTTCGCCCCCGACTCCATGCGCCACATCCGCCGTGTGTCGCATTCGCATCCGGCACCCGGCCCGGTCCAGTCTGCGCCCACGATCCGTCAGGGGCCACGGCAGCGAGATGACAAGCGATCCAGCGCCGGAATGACTGCAGGGTCGAGCTGACCGCCGCCGCCTCAGTCGTCGCCCCGCACGACATTGTGGAAGTCGATGCCCAGGTGATCCTGTCAGGGCTGGCCACCCCGCTTCTGCGGTCTCCTCTCACGATGGGCTGATCCGCTTCATGCGGGTGCAAGCCGCACTTGCCGCCGGTCCACCCGCCGCCGCCCGCCTCTGCCGCCCGCTTCTGCCGCCCGTTGCTGCTGCTCCACTGCCACCCGCCCGCTGGCGTCACCCGTCGCTGTTGTCGTCTGCACCGCCGGAGCGAGCATCAGGCTTTCCCCGCGCAGCCAGGCTCGGCGTCATCCGTCGCCGTCACCACCCGCATCACCCCACTGTCGAAGTACCGCCGGCGAAGCAACGATGCCGATCGGTGTTCCACGTGGAACATCCGACCGGAGCGGGGCCTACCCCGCCTCCTCCAGCAAGGTGCGCACCTTCCGGCCTATCGCCAGCGATGCGGTGAGGCCGGGTGACTCGATCCCGAACAGGTTCACCAGCCCAGTGACCCCATGCCGCTGTACGCCGTCGATGCGGAAGTCGGCGGCTGGCGCCGCAGGGCCGACCAGCTTGGGACGCACCCCGGCGTAGGCCGGCTGCAAAGCCCCCTCCCGCAAGTCCGGCCAGTAGCCGCGAATCTCCGCATAGAACGCTTCGCCTCTGCGGGAATCGACGTCGTAGTCGATCGCCTCGACCCACTGGACATCCGGTCCGAAACGCCCCTGGCCGGCCAGGTCGAGCGTCAGGTGCACGCCCAGGCCCGCTTCGTTCGGGATGGGATAGATCAGGCGGGAAAAGGGGCAGCGCCCCGAGAGGGCGAAGTAGTTCCCTTTGGCCAGGTACAGCGGCGGGACACCCTCCGGCGCCAGCCCTTCGATCCGGGTCGCAAGATGCTGGGCCCCGAGGCCGGCTGCGTTCACCAGCTCCGCACAGCGCAGGCGCATCTCTTGTCCCTGGGCCACCACCTCTAGCTCGAAGCCGCCCGCCGGCTGGACACGGGCGGCTGTGACGCGACTAGCCACGGCCAGCATCGTGCCATGATCCTCCGCATCGCCGAGAAGAGCACGCATCAGCCCGTGACTGTCCACGATACCGGTCGCAGGCGACAGGAGGGCATGCCGGCATGCCAGTGCCGGCTCGAGTGCCCTTGCCTCTGCGGCCGCCAGCCATTGCAGGGGGTCGGCACCAGCAGCTCGGGCACGTTGCTCGATGCGCTCGAGCCCCGGCCGCTGCGCCTCGGTGGCAGCCACGATCAGCTTTCCGCACAGGCGATACCCGACCTGATGGCTGCGGCAGAACTCGATCAGCAGCGTCCGGCCCTCGATGCACAGGGAGGCCTTCAGCGATCCCGGCTCGTAGTACAGACCGGCGTGGATCACCTCGCTGTTGCGGGCGCTGGTGACCGTTCCGAACGCCGGCTCACTCTCGAGCACGACCACTTCGCGGCCGGTGCGTGCCAGCTCGCGCGCGACGGCCAGCCCGACCACCCCGGCGCCGACCACGACGGTTTCAACACTATCCATGGGCCTCCGATGCCATCCCGCGAGTGCATAGCAAGCGCTTGCTCTCGCTGAAAAGCTCAATTCATCAAGATGACCTGCCGGATCGATTCGCCGCGTGCCAGCCGGTCGAGGGCCGGATTGAGCTCGTCGAGCCGGATGTGCTCGGAAAGCAGCTTGTCCACCGGCAGCGAGCCGGCGCGGTACATGGCGATGAAGCGCGGCACGTCGCGCGAGGGCACGCACGAGCCGAGGTAGCTGCCCTTGACGGTGCGCTCCTCGCCGATCAGCGTCACCGCCTGCAGCGGCCACTTCGCCTGCGGGTTGGGCAGGCCCGCGGTGACGGTGGTGCCGCCGCGCCCGGTGATCCGGTAGGCGAGCTCGAGCGCGGCGACGTTGCCGGCCATCTCGAAGGCGTAGTCGGCACCGCCGCCGGTGGCCTCCTTCACCTTGCCGATCACGTCGGGATCGGCGGCGTTGAAGCAGTGCGTGGCGCCCAGCTCGCGCGCCTTGGCCAGCTTGGCATCGAGCATGTCGACCGCGACGATCGCACGCGCACCGATGGCGCGCGCAGCCAGCAGCGACGAGAAGCCGACGCCGCCCAACCCCACCACCGCGACCCTCGAGCCCGCCTCGGCCCTGGCGGTGTTCAGCACCGCGCCGGCGCCGGTGATGACCGCGCAGCCGAACAGCGCCGCCTCGTCCCAGGGCAGGGTCGGGTCGATTTTCACCACGGAGCGGCGCGACACCGTCGCGTATTCGGCGAAGGCGGCGCAGCCCAGATGATGGTGCAGCGGCGAGCCGACGCTGCCGTCGATGCCGATCCCGTCCACCGAGTGCAGCCGCCTGTAGCCTCCGAGCAGCGAGCCGCCGGCATTGGCTTCTCCGCCGGGCTCGCACAACGAAGGGCGGCCCACCGCGCAGCTCGGGCAGGTTCCGCAGGCGGGCCGGAACACCAGCGTCACGTGGTCGCCGATCGCCAGGTCGGTGACCCCTGCGCCGAGCTCAACCACTTCGGCCGCCGCTTCGTGGCCGACCACGATCGGCATCGGCCACAGCCGATCGCCGTTGACCGCCGAGAGATCGGAGTGGCACAGGCCGGCGGCATGGATCTTCACCATGATCTCGCCTTGCCCCGGCGGCTCGAGCGCCACTTCCTCGATCGACAGCGGCCTGCTCTGCGCATAGGGCGCGGGCCGGCCGGCCTCGCGCAGCACCGCGGCGCGCACTCGCATCGTCATCGCATCCTCCGCTGGGGCGGTGCGCGCCTCAAAGGCCGGCCAGGCATAGATACTTCACTTCGAGATATTCGTCGATGCCGTACTTCGAACCCTCGCGCCCCAGCCCCGATTGCTTGACGCCGCCGAAGGGCGCCTCGGCCGTCGAGATCAGGCCGGTGTTCACGCCGACCATGCCCGCCTCGATAGCCTCGGCCACGCGGAAGACGCGCCCGAGATCGCGCGAATAGAAGTATGCGGCGAGGCCGAACTCGCTGTCGTTGGCCATCTCGACCGCCTCCTCTTCGGTCTTGAAGCGGAACAGCGGTGCCACCGGGCCGAAGGTCTCCTCGCGCGCCACGCGCATGGCCGATGTCACGCCGGTGAGGATGGTCGGCTCGAAGAACAGCCCGCCGCGCGCATGGCGCCTGCCGCCGAGCGCGACGCGCGCGCCCTTCTCGACCGCATCGGCAACGTGCTCCTCGACCTTACGCAGGGCCGCCTCCTCGATCAGGGGCCCGATCACCACCCCTGCATCGAGCCCGGGGCCGACCTCGAACTTCGCCACCCGCGCCGCGAGCCGGCGCGCGAATTCGTCGTAGACGCCGTCCTGCACGTAGAGCCGGTTGGCGCACACGCAGGTCTGGCCGGCATTGCGGTATTTCGAGGCGATCGCCCCCTCGACGGCGGCATCGAGGTCGGCATCGTCGAAGACGATGAAGGGCGCGTTGCCGCCCAGCTCCAGCGACAGCTTCTTCACCGTATCGGCGCACTGGCGCAGCAGGATGCGGCCCACCTCGGTGGAGCCGGTGAACGACACCTTGCGCACCACCGGGCTGGTGCACATCTCCAGGCCGATCTCCGGCGACTTCCCGCCGCTGCCCACCACGACGTTGAACACGCCCGGCGGGAACCCTGCCTGCTCGGCCAGCTCCATCAGCGCCAGCGCCGACAGCGGCGTGGCCTCGGCGGGCTTGGCCACCACGGTGCAGCCGGCGGCGAAGGCCGGCGCCACCTTGCGCGTGATCATCGCGATCGGGAAGTTCCACGGCGTGATCGCCGCGCACACGCCGATGCCCTGCTTGATCGCCAGCAGCCGCCGGTCGGCCGCGATGCTCGGGATCACGTCCCCGTAGGCGCGGCGGCCCTCCTCGGCGAACCATTCGACGAACGATGCGCCGTAGGCGACCTCGCCGCGCGATTCGGCCAGCGGCTTGCCCTGCTCGCTGGTCATCAGCACTGCGAGATCTTCGGCATGGGCGAGGATGAGGTCATGCCATTTGCGCAGGATCGTCGCGCGCTCCTTCGCCGTCCGGGCGCGCCAGGCCGGCAGCGCCCGCCCGGCTGCGTCGATCGCGCGCCGCGTCTCGGCAGCGCCCATGTCGGCCACCTCGGCGATGGCCTCGCCGGTAGCCGGATCGGTGACCGCGAAGCGCCCGCCCGCATCGGCGTCGGCCCATCGGCCGTCGATGTAGCCCTGGCGCCTGAGCAGGCGCGTTTCCTTCAGTTGCAGCGTCATCGTCATTCACTCCGTTTCGCTTCGTCGGAAGCCCGGACTCGAGTCATTGGGCACCGGCGAATTTCAGTCCGAGCACGCCGGCGACGATCAGCGCGATGCACCCGAAGCGCACCGCCGTCGCCGGCTCTCCCAGCAAGGCCACCCCGAGCAGCGCCGTACCCGCCGCACCGATGCCCGTCCACACTGCATAGGCCGTGCCCGCCGGCAGCACCCGCATCGCCAGCGCGAGCAGCCAGAAGCTGGCCGCCGCAGCGACCACCACCACGATGGAGGGCAGCCACTTCGAAAATCCATCGCTGTATTTCAGGCCGAGCGCCCACACGATCTCGAAAACCCCGGCCACCACCAGCACCGCCCACGCCTGACCGTTCGTCAATGCCATCCTTTCCCCCGCCTCTCCTCACCACCTCTCCGCTTTCCCCAAGGCTCGGAACGTGTGAAGGAACCTGCTGCGCGGCCCGATCTCGCGCCTGTGATGCTCGCCGTACCCTGGTACGGCTGCGCTTCTCGGCGCGACCTCGGGCCGCTCGCTACGGTTCCTTCACACGTTCGTCGGCATGACGAACTCTGCTCCGCTGCGCACGCCCGCCGGCCAGCGCTGCGTCACCGCCTTCAGTCGCGTGTAGAAGCGCACTCCTTCCGGACCGTGCATGTGGTGGTCGCCGAACAGCGACGATTTCCAGCCGCCGAAGGAGTGGAACGCCATCGGCACCGGGATCGGTACGTTGACCCCGACCATGCCCACCTGGGCCCGGCTGGCGAACTCGCGCGCCGCGTCGCCGTCGCGCGTGAACACCGCGCAGCCGTTGCCGTATTCGTGTGCATCGACCAGCGCCAGCGCCTCGTCGAACGAGCCCGCGCGCACGATCGAGAGCACCGGCCCGAAGATCTCTTCTCTGTAGATGCGCATCTGCGGCGTCACCCCGTCGAACAGGCAGCCGCCGAGGAAGAAGCCCTGCTCGTGGCCGGCCACCTCGAGGCCGCGGCCGTCGACCACCAGCTTCGCGCCCTCGGCCACGCCGGTTTCGACATAGCCGCGCACCTTGTCGAGGTGTTGACGCGTCACCAGCGGGCCCATCTCGGCCTCGGGGTCGGTACCGGGCGCGACGCGGATGCGGGGCACGCGTTCGGCCAGGCGCGCCACGACGCGATCGGCGATGGCACCGACCACCACTGCCACCGAGACCGCCATGCAGCGCTCGCCGGCCGAACCGTAGGCGGATCCGATCAGGGCGTCGACCACCTGCTCGAGGTCGGCATCCGGCAGCACCACCATGTGGTTCTTCGCGCCGCCGAGCGCCTGCACCCGCTTGCCATGGCGCGAGGCCGTCTCGTGGACGTCGCGGGCGATCGGCGTGGAGCCCACGAAGCTCACCGCCGCCACGGACGGATGCGCGAGCAGCGCATCCACCGCCATCCTGTCGCCCTGCAGCACGTTGAAGACGCCGTCGGGCAGGCCGGCTTCGCGCAGCAGGCGCGCGATCAGCAGCGAAGCCGACGGGTCGCGCTCGGACGGCTTGAGCACGAAGGTGTTGCCGCACGCCAGCGCCACCGGGAACATCCACATGGGCACCATCACCGGGAAGTTGAACGGCGTGATGCCGACGCACACCCCGAGCGGCTGGCGGACCGAGTACAGGTCGATGCCGCTGCCCACCTGCTCGCTGAACTCGCCCTTGAGCAGCTGCGGGATGCCGCAGGCGAACTCGACCACTTCGAGCCCGCGCGTGACCTCGCCCTGCGCATCGCTGAACACCTTGCCGTGCTCGGCGACGATGCAGGCGGCGAGATCGTCGGCATGCCGCTCGACCAGCTCGCGGAAGCGGAACATCACCCGCGCACGCCGCGGCGGCGGGGTCGCCGCCCAGGCGGGGAACGCCGCGGCCGCAGCCTGCACCGCGGCGTCGGCCTCCGCAGCCGAAGCGAGCACCACCTGGCTCGCCACCCGGCCGCTGGCCGGATCGAACACCGGCGCGTAGCGGCTGCCGGGCACTGCCGCGGCGACCTCGCCGCCTATCCAGTGGCCGACCAGTGCCGGCGCCTCGGCGGCTGCGGCCGGCGAGGCCGCGGCGCCGGACGGCATGGCCGCCGGGGAAGAATGGTCGGAACTGCCCACTTGCGCCTCCTTCATTGCTGGCCGACAATAGCGTCGTTCAGCAGGCTGAACACATGTTCAGGGCTTTGAATTCGAGTGTAGCGCCCGCCGCTCCGATGTCAACCCGGCCGATCGAAAGAACGAAACCCGCCCCGCCGCTGGTGCCGGCGGTCGAGCGCGCGGTGCGCCTGCTCGATCATCTCGCCGGCCTGCGCAGCCCGCAACCGCAGGCCGAGCTCTCGCGCACCCTGGGCCTGCCCAAAAGCAGCCTGCACGGGCTGCTGCGCACGCTGGTCGCGCTGGGCGTGGCAGCACGCAACGAACGCGGCGAATACGCGCTCGGCGCGCGGGCGCTGCAGTGGGCCAGCGCCTTCGAGCGGCAGTCGGACGTCGTCGCGGCATTCCACGCCCTCGCTTCCCGTGTGTCGGCGCTGGGCGAGGAAACGATCATGCTGGCGGTGCTCCACGACGCCGACGTGCAGTATCTCGCCTGCCGCCCCGGCACTCGTGCGCTGGCGGTGAACTTCCGCGTCGGCGGCCGCTTCCCGGCCCACTGCACGTCGACCGGCAAGGCCATGCTCGCCACCCTGCCGGCCGAGCGGGTGCGCGCGCTGCTCGGCCGCGGCGCCTTGCCGCGCCTGACGCGCCGCAGCGTCGGCTCGGTGGCCGCGCTGATGCGCCAGCTCGACGACTGCCGGCAGCGCGGCTACACCGTGGACGACGAGGAGATGGCCGAGGGCATGCACTGCTTCGGCGCGCCGGTGTTCGCCGCCGGCCGCGATGAGGCGGTGGCGGCCGTCGCCGTGAGCCTGATCAAGGCCTCCACCACCCCACGCCGGCGCGACGAGGCGATCGCGGCCATCGGGGAGCTGGCCGCCCTGATCTCGGAGCGCCTCGGCGCCCGGCCCGCTCCCATCCGGACAAGCCCATGACCATGGCCCCTCGCCCCTCCGGCCCGAGCCGCCCCATTGCGCTCACCATGGGCGATGCCTGCGGCATCGGCCCCGAGATCGTGCTCAAGGCCTGCGCCGAACGCTCGACCGTCACGCCGCTGCGCGTCATCGGCGATTCGGCGCTGCTGGCCCGCGAAGCCGCGCGGCTGGGCCTGCCGCTGCCGCGCGACATCGAGTCGATCGTGCAGCTGCCGGCCGACCTGCCGGTCGGGCGCGTCGACGCGCGCGCCGGCGACGCGGCCTGGCGCTGCATCGTGCGGGCGGCCGAGCTGGCCCTGCGCGGCGAGGTGCGCGCGATCGTCACCGCGCCGATCGCCAAGGAAGCGCTGCATGCGGCCGGCCATCGCGTCCCGGGCCATACCGAGCTGCTGGCCGAGCTGGCCGGCGGGGTGGCGGTGCGCATGATGCTGGCCAATGCCGAGCTGCGCACGGTGCTGGTGTCGATCCATCTGCCGCTGCGCGAGGCGCTCGAGCAGGTCACCTTCGAGAATGTCCTGGAGACGATAGTCATCACTCACACCGCGCTTCGGCGCGCCGGCATGGCTCGCCCGCGGATCGCCGTGGCGGGGCTCAACCCCCATGCCGGGGAGGCGGGGCTGTTCGGCCGCGAGGAGATCGACGTGATCGCGCCCGCCGTCGCGGAAGCCCGCCTGCGCGATATCGAAGTGAGCGGCCCCTTCCCGCCAGACACCGTGTTCATGCGCGCCCGTGGGCTGCAGACGTTCGACGTGGTGGTGGCGATGTACCACGACCAGGGGCTCATCCCGGTGAAGTATCTGGGCATCGACGACGGGGTCAACGTCACCCTGGGGCTGCCCTTCGTGCGTACCAGCCCCGACCACGGCACCGCCTTCGACATCGCCGGACGCACCACCCCCGAGGGGCACGGCCTGGCCGATGCGCGCAGCCTGATCGCCGCCATCCGGCAGGCCGAGGCGCTCAGCGCCGCGGCCGGCTCGGCCTGAGCACCCGGCCCGCAGCCGGCCGCCCGAACCGCAAGCAAGCGCTCACATGCTGCTGGAAGGCTTGCCGCCGGGCCTGCTCTGGCTCGCCGACGCCCTCGCCCTGGTCCTGGTCGTCGACGCGGCACGCCGTGCCGCCTGGGAAGCCCCGCTGCGCGAGCACCTGCTGTGGGCACTCGCTACCGCGGCGATCCTGCTCGCCCGCCAGATGACGATCACCCTGCCCGATGGGCTCAGGCTGCAGTACATCGGGGCGGCGTGGCTGACGCTGCTGCTGGGATATCCCCGCGCCGTGCTGTCGATGACCGTGATCACGCTCGCCCAGGCCGCCCACTTGGGCCTGCCGATGGGCACGCAGGGCTTCCCCCTGCTGCTGCTGGGCATCGCCCCCGCTTGGCTGATCTGGCTGATCACGCGCGCCTGCCGCCGCTGGCTGCCGGCCAACCTGTTCGTGTTCCTGCTCGGGGCGGGGTTCCTGGGCCTGTTCGCCGCCTACGCGCTGCCTCTGCTGGCCGCCGCCGCCCTGGTCACGTTCGCCCTGCCGGATGCCGCCGGCGCGCCCGGACCGGCGCTCGCCGCCGACTACTGGGGCCTGATGCTGCCCTACGCGCTGCTGCTCGCCAGCGGAGAAGCCTGGCTCGAAGGCATGCTCACGACGCTGCTGGTGGTGTTCGCCCCGGGAGCCGTGCGCCTGTTCGACGAGCGCCACTACCTGGGCAGGCGCTGAGCCCGGCGGCACAGACGGGCATCACGGCCGCCCGCTGCTGCCGACGGATCCCGGCTGCCCACGCCCCGCTGGTCACGCCCCGCTGGTCACGCCGCTGCTGCTCAAGCCGCCGCACGACCCTCGGTCTGCAGCCGCTCCTCCAGCTGCGCCTTCACCGCGCGCAGCGCGCGCGGCAGGCGCGGGGCCAGACGCTCGAAGAGCTCCTCGTGCAGCGCGAGCTCCTGCACCCAGGCAGCCTTGTCGATCGACGAAATCTTGGCGTAGTCGGCCGGGTTGAAATCGAGCCCGCTCCAGCTCAGGTCGCCATGTCGCGGCGAGGTGCCGAAGACGTGCTCGACCCCTTCGGCGCGGCCTTCGAGGCGGTCGATCATCCACTTCAGCACGCGCATGTTCTCGCCGAAACCCGGCCACACGAACTTGCCGTTCTCATCGGTACGGAACCAGTTGACGCAGAAGATCTTCGGCAGCTTCGCCCCGCCCGCCTGCAGGCGATGCCCGAGGTCGAGCCAGTGGGCGAAGTAGTCGGCCATGTTGTAGCCGCAGAACGGCAGCATGGCGAACGGGTCGCGGCGCACGACGCCGGTGGCGCCGGCCTGCGCGGCGGTGGTCTCGGAACCCATGGTGGCAGCCATGTAGACGCCCTCGACCCAGTCGCGCGCCTCGGTGACCAGCGGCACGGTGGTCGAACGCCGCCCGCCGAAGATGAAGGCGTCGATCGGCACGCCGTCGACGCTGTCCCAGCGCGGATCGATCGACGGGCACTGCGCGATCGACACCGTGAAGCGGGAATTGGGATGCGCGGCCTTGCGCCCGGCCTTGCCGTCGGCCGGCGTCCAGTCGCGGCCCTGCCAGTCGATGAGATGCGCCGGCGGCTCCGACAGCCCTTCCCACCAGACGTCGCCGTCGTCGGTGAGCGCCACGTTGGTGAAGATGGTGTTCTCGCTCAGGGTGGCGAGGCAGTTCGGGTTGGTCTTCCAGCTGGTGCCCGGGGCCACGCCGAAGAAGCCGGCCTCCGGGTTGATCGCATAGAGGCGGCCGTCGGAATGCGGCTTGATCCAGGCGATGTCGTCGCCGATGGTGGTCACCTTCCAGCCCTCGAAGGCCTTGGGCGGCACCAGCATCGCGAAATTGGTCTTGCCGCAGGCCGACGGGAATGCCGCCGCGACGTGGTATTTGCGCCCCTCGGGGGAAGTGACGCCGAGGATCAGCATGTGCTCGGCCAGCCAGCCGATGCCTCCGGACTGCACGTCCTGGCGGCCCATGTTGGAGGCGATGCGCAGGGCGAAGCACTTCTTGCCGAGCAGCGCGTTGCCGCCGTAGCCCGAGCCGTACGACCAGATCTCGCGCGTTTCCGGGAAGTGCACGATGTACTTGGTCGGACTGCACGGCCACGGCACGTCGGCCTCGCCCGCGGCCAGCGGCTTGCCGACCGAGTGCACGCAGGGCACGAAGCCGCCGTCCTCGCCGAGGATGTCGTACACCGTGCGGCCCATGCGGGTCATGATGCGCATGCTCACCGCCACGTAGGGGCTGTCGGTGAGCTCGATGCCCACGTGCGCGATGTGGCTGCCCAGCGGACCCATCGAGAACGGCACCACGTACAGGGTGCGCCCGCGCATGCAGCCCTCGAACAGGCCGCGCAGCGTGGCGCGCATCTCGCGGGGCTCGACCCAGTTGTTGGTCGGCCCGGCGTCCTCGCGCTTCTCCGGGCAGATGAAGGTGCGATCCTCGACCCGCGCCACGTCGCCGGGGTCCGACAGCGCGAGGAAGGAGTTCGGTCGCTTGGCCGGGTTGAGCCGGCGCAGGGTGCCGGCCCCGACCATCTGCTCGCACAGCCGGTCGTACTCCTCCTGGGAGCCGTCGCACCAGTGGATGCGGTCGGGCTGCGCGAGCGCCGCGATGGCGGCCACCCACTCGAGCAGGCGGGCATGGCGCACCCAGGCGGGCGCATCGAGCCCCTGCACGGCGGCCCCGGCGCCGGCGTCCGGAGTAGGGGGAACGGAACGTGCCGACGCGGTCATCGCCGCCTGCGCTCGAGCGTGGGACATGGACTAACCTCCGTGATGTGCAACCGGGTGCCACGGCGCCGGTCCCGGCTCGGGCCGGGCCACGCGCCCGCCCGCCGCCTCGGGCAGCGAGCCTGCTGTGCGAATTCGTGCGACTGCTTCGGCATGTTTCGTCCGCCGGCCCTGGCCCGGATCGCTCGTCTGCATCCGTGGACCGGCTCGAAATCCGGCGCCGGCCTCCCTGCCACGGCGGGGGGTCCGAGTGTACACCCTGCCCGGCGGGGCTGGCCGTGACGAAAGTTCAGCCCGGCGCCGGTGCGCCGAAGACGTCTCCGGCATCGCTGCGGGCAGGCGACCGCGCAGCCCGATCGTCACACCGCGGCGGCGACCGGGGCGGCTCTCATCTCAGACGTAGTTCTTGTACTTCTCGAGGAACCGCACCGGCCTGGACAGCGCGTCGCGCCGGAACGGATCGCCCAGCTCGCGGGTGCACATGATCTCGACCACGCAGGTCTTGCCCTGGTTCATCTGCATGTCGACCGCCTGCTTCAGCGCCGTGCCAACGTCCTCCAGCTTGTCGACCACGATGCCCTCGGCGCCCATCGCCTTCGCGATGCCCGCGAAGCTCGGGCTGTCGAGCTCGCCGGCCACGAAGCGGCGGTCGTAGAAGTCGACCTGGTTCTTCTTCTCGGCGCCCCACTGGCGGTTGTGGAACACCACTGCGGTCACCGGGATGTCGTGGCGCACGCAGGTCATGATCTCGGTCATGCTCATGGCCCACGCGCCGTCGCCCGCGTACGCGATCGCGGGCCGATGCGGCGCGGCCACCTTGGCGCCGATGACGGTGGGCAGCGCGTAGCCGCAGTTGCCGAAGCTCATCGGCGCGAGGAAGCTGCGCGGCTCCTCGAAGCGCAGGTAGCTGTTGGCCACCGAGTTGATGTTGCCGATGTCGGTGGACACCATCACATGCGCCGGCATCGCGCGCTCGAGCTCGCGCAGCACCTGGCGCGGATGCAGCCAGCCGCCGCCTTCGCGCCTGGCCTCCTCGATCATGTCGAGGCTGTACGGGTCGCGCTCGTGCGTCCACTCGGCGAGCTCCTTCTCCCACGCGGCCTTCTCGCCGGCGATCTCCTGCGCGCGCGCGGCCTTGGTCGCGTCGCAGGCGAGCTTGCGGCCGGCCAGGCGCTGCGACAGCGCGGCCGCGGCCGCCTTCGCGTCGCCGCAGATGCCGACCGAGATCTTCTTCACCAGCCCGAGCATCCTGTGGTCGGCGTCGATCTGGATGATCTTCGCGTCCTGCGGCCAGTAGTCCATGCCGTGCTGCGGCAACGTGCCGAACGGTCCCAGCCGCGAGCCCAGCGCCACCACCACGTCGGCGCGCGCGATCAGCTTCATCGCCGCCTTGGAGCCCTGGTAGCCGAGCGGGCCGCACCACAGCGGGTGGCTGGCCGGGAACGAGTCGTTGTGCAGGTAGCTGTTGACCACCGGCGCGCCGAGCCGCTCGGCCAGCGCCTTGCATTCCTCGACGCCGTCGGCCATGACCACGCCGCCGCCGGAGATGATGACCGGGAACTTCGCCTGCGCCAGCAGCTCAGCCGCCTCGTTCAGGCTCTTCTCGCCGCCCGGGCCGCGGTCGAGCCGCTGCGGCTGCGGGATCTCGCACTGGATCTCGCCGTAGAAGTAGTCGCGCGGGATGTTCAGCTGCGTCGGGCCGATCTCGCTCAGCGCGCGGTCGAAGCAGCGGGCGGTGTACTCGGCCATCCGCTTCGGGTTGTTCACGTGCCCCTGGTACTTGGTGAACTCCTGGAACATCGGCAGCTGGTTGGCTTCCTGGAAGCCGCCCAGGCCCATGCCCATCGTGCCGGTCTCCGGCGTGACGATCACCACCGGGCTGTGCGCCCAGTAGGCGGCGGCGATCGCGGTCACGCAGTTGCTGATGCCGGGGCCGTTCTGGCCGATCACCACGCCATGGCGGCCGGACACGCGCGCGTAGCCGTCGGCCATGTGGCCGGCGCCCTGCTCGTGCACCACGGGGACCAGGCGGATGCCCGCGGGCGCGAAGATGTCCATCGCGTCCATGAAGGCCGAACCCATGATGCCGAAGATCTCGGTCACGCCGTTGGCGACCAGGGTCTCGACGAACGCCTCGGACGGGGTCATCTTCTGCACGCCGCTGACCACGGTGCGGGCGGCGATGGGGGGCTGCTTGCTCATGCGACGGTTCTCCCGGTGGATTCGGTATCACGGCATCCTAGCGCAACGTCCCGGAAATCGATACGTACCATACCAATAATCGGAACGCAGCCGCTATCATCCGGGCATGAAGATCGTCCACGCACTGAAACCGCCTCCCGCCGAGCTCGACGGCGACACGCCCGGGATGCGGCTGATCTCGCTGCTCGAGGTGATCGCCGCACGCGACCAGCTGGTATCGCTGCAGGGGCTGGTCGAAGAGACCGGGCTGCCCAAGCCGACGCTGCACCGCATGCTGCAGCAGCTCGAGAGCGCCGGCCTGCTGCAGCGCGAGGGCGACGGCCGCCACTACGGAACCGGCGTACGCCTGCGCCGGCTGGCGGAGAACCTGCTGCTCAACGACAGCCGGCACGGCGCACGCCACATGGTGCTGCGCGCGCTGGTCGAGGAGGTCGGCGAGAGCTGCAACCTGACCGCGCTGTCCGGCAGCGAAGTGGTCTATCTCGACCGGGTCGAGACGCCGGCGCCGCTGCGCTTCTACCTGCATCCCGGCTCGCGGGTGCCGGTGCACTGCTCGGCCAGCGGCAAGATGATTCTGTCGCAGATGACCGCGGCCCAGCGCCGCCGGCTGCTGGCGCACGCCCCGCTCGAACGCTACACGCCGGCCACGCTCACCGACCCGGCCCGCATCGAGAAGGAGCTCGCGCGCGTACGGCGCGACGGCTACGCGATCGACAACGAGGAGTTCCTGCCCGGCCTGCTGTGCGTGGCCGTGCTGGTGCCTGCGCAGGGCAGACCGTCGAACCTGTGCGTGGCCGTCCAGGCACCGAGCATCCGCCTCTCGCGGCGACAGGCGCTGGCACTGCTGCCCGCGCTGCGGCGCACCGCGGCGGCGATCGCCGACATCGACGCGACGCCGCGTCGTCTGTCAGGAGAAATGCCCCGTCGATGACGAAAGCGGTAGGGCAGGCTGGCCGTGCGTCGATAGCATCGGTACAGCGTGCCGGCCGGATACCCGGCACGACGACACCGCCATCCGTTCTGGGGTAGATTAGTGTCATGACGGAACTCAGCCCCGCCCAGCGCACCGCCGGCACCGCACGCATCGTGCTGACCGCAGGGATACTCTTTGCGGCCGAGGCTCTGTGGCGCGGTTCGATCGCGCGCACCGTCATGGCGCTGGGGTTGCTGGTGTTCGGCGGCGGGCTGCTGCTCTTCGCGAAGCACGCCGATTGAAGGACGTCGAGTTCCTCACCGTCGATGCGGTGCCGATCGACGACGAACTCCAGGATGCGGGCACCGTCGGCCCCGAGCTCGCCCACCTCGCACGCAGCTACCGCAGCAGCCCGCGCGCGCTGATCTTGCGCAATCCCTCGTCCGACTGGCGGCTGTTCGTCGTGACGCTGCCGCTCGCCTCGCGCCTGTCGCTGATGGGCAATCCGATCTTCGCCCAGCTCACGCGAGCCTGGGGCCTGAACGTGCGCTTCATCGGCGTCGACCGCGAGCAGCTGGTGTACGACTTCCGCGCGCTGCTGTCCGATCGCACCCTGAAGCTGCTGGTCGACCTGCTGGCGCGCAGCGAGCTCGACGGGGGCGCCGCCCACGGGGGTGCCCGGGCCGGCTGGGTCGCCGATGCCCGGCACCAGGGCAGCGAAGCCTTGGACGTGCTGTTCGCCTCGCTCGCCGACGAGATGCTCACCGTGCTCGATCGCCGCCGCGACGACTGGGGCCGCCACCTCGACCGCGAGCACCGCCTCGAGCCGCAGGCGAGCGCCTCGCTGTTCGATCGCACCACGCGCTACCCCGACTTTCTCGCCCGGCTGCGCGCCGCGCTGCGCGACGAGATCATCGAGGTCGCCTTCTACGGCCGGGCGCTGCGCTCGATCGACCTGCGCGAAGACGCGGTCGATGCGCGCATCGCCGCGGTGATCGAGGCCAGCCTCGACCCGATCACACTGGCCAAGCTGGCGCGCACCGGCGCCGGCAAGCACCTCGGCTGCTACAACTGGCTGCGCCTCGACCCGCGCCGCGCCGCCGCGCGCGCCCACCTGCTGGCGCACCTGCCGGCCTTCGCGACCTTCTTCGCCGACACGCTGGTGCCGCTCGAAGCGTGGTCGGTGCCGGTCGAGAAACCCGAGTGCGACGATGCGCTGCTCGACGCGGCGCTCGAGGCGCCGCCCGATGCATCGCTCGAAGCGGCGGCCCGCCGCACGCCTCGCCCGCCGGTGCCCACCTTCGACCTGCGCCCGCTGGCCGCCCGCCAGGACAGCGTACACAGCCTGCACTGCGCCGGCCTGCTCAAGCGCGCCATCGATGCCGGCCAGGATCGCGCGGTGATCGAGGCGATCGCCCAGCGCTTCGCCGTCGACGACAACGTCGTGCGGCGCCTCTGGCGCGAGAGGCCGGCGGCCCTCGGCCAGCCGCCCACCTGGCACCTGGCGCAGATCCTGCGCCGGCTCGCCCATTGCGGCGACCGCGACTGGCCGGTCACCGCAGCGGCCTGGGAGACGCTCATCGCGAGCGCCGTGCCGGTGGAGGCGGGATAGCGCCGCGCGTCCCCTTCACCACCTTCAACGCTCCGCGCCGCACCCGCACCGCGAAGGCCCGCTCGGGCGGCAGCACCTCGCCGTCGGCCGCCAGCGGCACCGGCGTCGCACTCTCGACCCGTAGCTCCAGGAAGGGGCGGGTGTGCACGTGCCGGTGCCGCAGGTGGCTGCCCGCCAGCAGGCGCGGCAGCATCCACAGGGCGCCGAGCCGGCCGAAGCGGCCGGCGATGAGCAGGTCGAGACGGCCGTCGTCGATGCGCGCCGAGGGCACGGCAGGCATGCCGGCGCCGTAGGTCGGCGTATTGAGGCACGACGCGAACAGGGCCGGGCCGTCGTACCACGGCACCCCGTCGACGATCACCTTCATCCGCCAGGTACGCAGCGCCGCCAGCTCGCGCAGCGTGGCCCAGAGGTAGCGCGACTGGCCGCGCAGCCCCTCGGGACCGGCCACCGCGCGCCGCGACACCGCAGCATCGAAGCCGGCCGCCAGGCTCGAGGCGAACGGAACCGCGGCGTGCCCGACGACGAGCTCACCCACGTCGCAGGGCGAGGCGTGTCCGCGCAGCGCGTGCTCCAGGGCCGGCTGCCACGGCAGGCGGCGCAGGCCGAGGGCACGCGACAGGTCGTTGCCGCTGCCCAGCGGCACCAGGGCGAGCGTCGCATCCCTGGCCAGCAGGGTGGGCAGCACCTGGTGCACGGTGCCGTCGCCGCCGACCACCACCACGCGCACGCCCTCGGGCTGCGCCGAGACGGCCGAGCGCGCCGCCTCGGCCGTCTCCGCGACGACGAAGGCAGCCCCCGCCGCGTGCCGGCCCAGCCACTCGCGCAGCGGATCGGCGAGCCGTCCGGCGCGGCCGCCGTCGGCGCGCGGATTGAGCAGGACCAGTACGGACCCGGCCGCAGGCAAGTGCGGCCCTACTTCCTGCGTCCGTACCTGCCGGTGAGCGTTGCCTTGCCGATCGCGTTGGCGTTCACCATGAACCCCACCAGCGAAGCGGTGGCCCCTTCGGGCACGTCGATCTTCTCGACCTTGAGGGCGTATACCGTGAATACGTAGTGGTGCGGCTTGTCGCCGACCGGCGGACACGGCCCGCCCCAGCCCGGCGTGCCGAAGTCGGTCTTCGCCTGCGCGGCGCCGGCCGGCAGCTTGCCACCGTCGGCGCTGCCCGCACCTTCGGGCAGCGAGAGAGCGTCGGCGGGCAGGTTGTAGACGACCCAGTGCCACCAGCCGGCCCCGCCCGTCGGCGCGTCCGGGTCGTGCACCATGAGCGCGAAGCTCCGGGTGCCCTTGGGCGGCGCTTTCCACGACAGCGCCGGCGATACGTTGCCGCCCTCGCAGCCGAACCCCTTGTAGACCTGCTTGTCGGCGATGGTCGCGTTGGGTGCGATGTCGGGGCTGCTCAGCTGGAACGCGAAAACGCTGCCGCAGGCCAGGGTCATCGAGGACAGCGCAACCGCCTTCGCCAGGTTCGTCATGACCGCCTCCCTCGTTGTTCGTTCGAGCGGCTCATGCTGAGCCCAATCGCCGCGCGCCGCAACTCCCTGACGCCTCCCTGGCGCCAGCACTCCCCGGCGCCGATTGCAGTACGATGGATTGCCTTCGCATCGTGCCAGTCCGATGACCACGATCCGCCTGCGCGTCAACGACGACGCCGTGACCCGTGAGGTCGAGAACCGCACCCTGCTGGTCGAGCTGCTGCGCGACAGCCTCGGCCTGACCGGCACGCATGTCGGCTGCGACACCAGCCAGTGCGGCTGCTGCGTGGTGCTGGTCGACGGCCGCCCCGCCAAGAGCTGCACCGTGCTCGCGGTGCAGGTCGACGGCGCCGCGGTGACGACCATCGAGGGCCTGGCCCGCCGGCCGGCCGACGGCGGCGCGCCGGCCCTGCACCCTCTGCAGCAGGCGTTCATCGACTGCCATGCCCTGCAGTGCGGCTTCTGCACCCCCGGCATGGTGATGAGCGCAGCCGCCCTGCTCGCCGGCAGCCCGGCACCGAGCGACGAGGAGATCGTGCACGCGCTCGAAGGCAACCTGTGCCGCTGTACCGGCTACAACAACATCGTCGCCGCGGTCCGCCAGGCCGCCGATGAGCTTGCGCGCGGCGGCGCGGACGGCCTGCCGGCGAGCGGCTCCGGTTCCGGTTCGGGTCCCGGCTCCGGTTCGGCTACCGCTGCCGCGACGGCGTCCACGCCCGCGGCGGGTTCCGTGGCGAAGGAGGCTTGACCGTGGCCGAGCCCTCCGGCTACGGTCGCTTCGGCAGCGGCCACGCGGTGCGCCGCATCGAAGACCCGGCGCTGGTCACTGGCCGCGGCACCTTCGCCGACGACGTCAGCCTCGACGGGCAGGCGCACCTGGTATTCCTGCGCTCGCCGCACGCGCACGCCCGCATCGTCTCGATCGACGCTTCGGCGGCGCTCGCCATGCCCGGCGTGGTAGCCGTGATCACCGGCGCCGACCTGGTGCAGGCCGGGGTGGGCCTCCTGCCGGGCCCGGCGCCCTTCAAGCGCCCCGACGGCTCGCCCGCCGCCTCGCCGCCGCGGCGCGCCCTCGCCCACGAGGTGGCACGCTACGTCGGCGAGGCGGTGGCCGCGGTGGTGGCCGACACCCGTGCCCGCGCACGCGACGCGCGCGACGCCATCCTCGTCGACTACGACCCCCTGCCGGCGGTGGTCGACCCGCACGACGCCGTCGCGCCCGGTGCGCCGCTGGTGTTCGAGGCGGCGCCCGGCAACCTCGCGGCGGCGATGCGCCACGGCGACGCCGCGGCCGCCGAGGCCGCCTTCGCGGCGGCGGCCCACGTGGTCTCGCTCGATCTCGTCAACCAGCGGGTGGCACCCGCGCCGATGGAGCCGCGCGCCGTGCTGGCGCATCACGACGAGGCCACCGGCCGCCTCACCGTGCGCATGAGCACGCAGATGCCCGGCGGCGCACGCAACACGCTGGCGCAGGACTTCTTCGGCATCCCGCTGGAAGAGGTACGGGTGCTCGCCGGCGACGTCGGCGGCGGCTTCGGCATGAAGACCGGCCTCTACCCGGAGGACGCCGCCGTGGCCTACGCGGCGCGCCGGCTCGGGCGGCCGGTGAAGTGGTGCGCCGAGCGCAGCGACGAGTTCCTCGGCGCCGTGCACGGCCGCGGCGTGAGCAGCCGCGCCGAGCTCGCGCTCGACGCCGGAGGGCGCGTGCTGGCGATGCGCATCCGCTCGTTGGCCAACGTCGGCGCCTACGCCACGCCGACCGGGGTGGCGATCCCGCTGCTGGTCGGCCCCTGGGTGCAGACCAGCGTCTACGACATCCCGGTGATCGACTTCGAGTTCCGCGCGGTGCTCACCCACGCCACGCCGGCCGGCGCCTACCGCGGCGCCGGCCGCCCCGAGGCGATCTACATCGCCGAGCGCCTGATGGACGCCGCCGCGCGCCGTCTCGGCATCGAGCAGGCCGAGATCCGCCGCCGCAACATGATCCGACCCGAGCAGATGCCGTACCGCAACGCCATGGACCAGACCTACGACAGTGGCCGCTTCGCCTCGATCATGGACCAGGCGCTGGCGCTGGGCGACTGGCACGGCTTCGAGCGGCGGCTCGCCGAATCGAAGGCGCGCGGCCGGCTGCGCGGCCGCGGCATCGCCACCTTCCTTGAGTGGACCGGCGGCAATGCCTTCGAGGAGCGCGTCACCGTCGGGGTCGGCGGCGACGGCTACATCGAGATCTACTCGGCCACCCAGGCCATGGGGCAGGGCATTGCCACCAGCTACGCGCAGCTCGCGGTCGATGTGTTCCAGGTGCCGATCGAGCGCATCCGCATCGTGCAGGGCGACACCGACCGCGGCGCCGGTTTCGGCAGCGCGGGATCGCGCTCGCTGTTCACCGGCGGCTCGGCGGTACGCGTGGCCTCGGAGCGCACCGTGCACCAGGCGCGCGACCTCGCCGCCGACGCCCTCGAAGCCGCGCCCGACGACCTCGAATACGCCGCCGGCAGCTTCCGCATCGCCGGCACCGACCGCGCCATCGGCCTGTTCGAGCTGGCCGCCCGCCAGCCCGACCGGCAGATCTTCGTCGACGCCACCAGCTCGGTGGAGGGCCCGAGCTGGCCCAACGGCTGCCACCTGTGCGAGGTCGAGGTCGACCCCGACACCGGCACGGTCGAGGTGCTCGAGTACGCCTCGGTCAACGACGTCGGGCGGGTGGTCAACCCCATCATCGTGCGCGGCCAGCTCGACGGCGGCGCGGTGCAGGGCATCGGCCAGGCCCTGTGCGAGCAGATCGTGTACGAACGCGACTCGGGCCAGCTGCAGTCGGCCAGCTTCCTCGACTACGCCATGCCGCGCGCCGGCCTGGTGCGGCGCTTCCGCACCGAGATGGACACCTCCATCCCATGCCTAACCAACCCGCTCGGGGTCAAGGGGGTGGGCGAGCTGGGCACCATCGGCGCCACGCCATGCGTGGTCAACGCGGTGGTCGACGCGCTCTGGCGAGCCGGCGCAGGTGAGCGCGCACTCTCGCTCCAGATGCCGCTGACGCCCGAGCGCGTCTGGCAGACGCTGCACGGCTGAGGGCGGCGGCCGTGAACGAATTCGGCTACCACCGCGCCGCCAGCGTCGCCGACGCCATCGAGCGCATCCGCGCGGCCGCCGACGGCCGCTACCTGGCCGGCGGACAGTCGCTGCTGGGCACCATGAAGCTCGGGCTGGCCGCGCCCGGCGAGCTGGTCGACATCTCGCGCCTCGACGCGCTGGCCGGCATCGCCCTGGAGGGCGGCAGGCTGCGCATCGGTGCGGCGACCCCGCACGCGACTGTCGCGGCCTCTTCCGAAGTGAATCGTCACATACCGGCACTGGCCCGATTGGCGGACCATATCGGTGATCCCGCGGTGCGCACCCGGGGCACGCTGGGCGGCAGCATCGCCACCAACGACCCGGCTGCCTGCTACCCGGCGGCGCTCTTGGGCCTGGGCGCCACGGTCCACACCGACCGCCGCTCGATCGCCGCCGACGCCTTCTTCACCGGGCTCTACGGCACCGCGCTCGAGCCGGACGAGCTGGTCGTGGCGGTGTCCTTCCCCATCCCGCGGCGCGCCGCCTGGGTCAAGTTCCCCCAGCCCGCCTCGCGCTTCTCGCTGGTCGGGGTCTTCGTCGCCCGCTTCGACGACGGCGTGCGCGTGGCGATCACCGGCGCGGCCCCGTGCGTGTTCCGCTGCGCGCCGCTCGAGTCGGCGCTCGCCGGCCACTGGGCCGAGAGCGCCTGTCGGGCCGTGTCGATCCCGCCCGACGGGCTCAACAGCGACTTGCATGCGAGCGCTCGCTATCGCGCTCACCTCATTCCGGTACTGGCCGGCCGTGCCGTTACGCAAGCCGGCTGATCTCACATCCGCTTACACTTCGGCGCCGCGCCGCGGTCGGCACGACGACGCGCTGGCGCGTTCACAACGGTATCGAAAGCCGGTTGGCGAGGGTGCACCGTGAATCACCGAACCTCCATTTCCTGGCTGGCCAACGCCGCAGGCGCGCTCGCCCTCGTGCTGACGCCGGTCGGTCCGGCCGCCTTCGCGCAGGACGCGACGCCACCGCCCGGCCAGGTCGCCCAGCCTGCCTTCAGCCAGCAGGCGCTCGACACCATGCTGGCGCCGGTCGCCCTCTACCCCGACGCCCTGCTCGCCCAGGTGCTGATGGCCGCCACCTACCCGCTCGACGTGGTGCAGGCCGCGCGCTTCGTGCGCGCCAACCCCGGCCTGTCGGGCGACGCGCTGGCCGCCGCGGTGGAGCCGATGGCGTGGGACCCGAGCGTCAAGGCGCTCACCCAGTTCCCGTCCGTCCTCGCCATGATGGACGAACATCTCGACTGGACGCAGCAGCTCGGCGAGGCTTTCCTCGCCCAGGGCGACGCCGTGATGGACACCGTCCAGGCCCTGCGCGCCCGCGCCTACGCGGCCGGCCGGCTGCGCTCCGACCAGGAGCAGCGGGTGGTCGCGCAGGCGCCGGTGATCACCATCGAGCCGGCAGTCCCGGAGGCCTACTGGGTGCCCTACTACAACCCGCTGGTCGTCTACGGCGACTGGTGGTGGCCGGCCCATCCGCCTTTCCTGTGGGTGCCTCCGGTGGCCTACCGGCCGCCCCGCTTCGCCGAGGTCTACACGGCAGGCATCGTCCTGGGCGCGGCCACCGTAGTGGTAGGCGCACTGTGGAACAACCCGCGGCCGGTGTGGCGCGATCGCTATGCCGTCGTGAACAACAGCCGCGTCACCAACGTGATCGTCACCCATCCGCGGGCCGCCCCGCCGGCGGTCTGGCACCACGACCCCGCGCACCGCGGCCGCGTCGAGTTCCGCGGCGGCCCGGGCGCGCACCGCGAGCCCGGGTTCCCCGGCCGCGGTTCCGGACCGCGCCCCGGCATCGCGCCGCCCTTCCCGACCCGGCCCGGCGAGCCCGGCGGTCCGCCCGCGCGTCCGCGCGAAGGCCCCGGCGGCGCCGGTCCCGGCCGCTTCGCACCCCCGCCCGGCATGCATGCCCCCGTACCACGGCCGCCGGCGGTGCGCGAACCCCCGGCCGGACGCGAGCCGCCCGGCACGCAATTCCGGCCACCGGGCGCGCGTCCGCCCGATCGTCCGCCGCCTGGCCGTTCGATCGAGCGCCCGCCCGGCCAGTCGTTTGGCCAGTCGTTTGGCCGGCCACCCGGCGCACGCCCGGGGCCGGAGTCGTACCGGACACCCCCTCCCGAGCGCGCGCTGCAGGGTCCGGCGCGCCCCCGGCCGCCGCAGCCGGAATTCACGCGGCCACCCCGGATGCCGCGCGCGGAATCCCCCGCATCGATGCGCCGCCCCGATCCCTCGCCGCAGATGCGGCCCGCGCCGTCCCCCGCACAGCCTGCGTCGCCGATGCGCTCCTTCCAGCCGCCGCCCCAGGCACGGCCCGGACCGCAGCATGAGCCGCGCGGCGGACCGCCCGGGCGCGGCGAGTCCCGCCAGCAGCGCGAGAACCGCTGACCGTCCACGGGGGCGTTCAGAACGTGTGCAGCGAAGGAAACCCGCGCAGGAAGGCCTCGCCGTCGCTGCGCCCCTGCGCCCAGGTCTGCTCGTAGCGTTCGGGCGAGGTGTAGTCCCAGCTCGCCGCGGCCACCTTGCGCGAGGGCTGCACGTAGACGCGCCCCTCGCGCATGAACACCGGCGCGTGGCGCGGGTAGTGCCGCGTCGTCAGCACCAGCGTTGGCCCGCCGTCGGCGTCGACCGCGTCGACCGGGACGTTGTCGACCAGCCCGCCGTCCATGGTCGGGCGGCCGTCGCGATACTCGATCGGCGTGAACGGCGGCGTGCAGCTCGAGGCGATGATCAGCGAGACCAGCTCGTCCTCGTCGCGGCAGTCCTGCACCCGCGCGATCTCGCTGCGGAACCCCACCGCCCGCCCGAAACGCGGGTGCAGCGGCCGGCGCGCGTACTTCTCGATGTTGTAGCCGAGGATGCCCAGCGCCACCGCGCTGCGCGGGCCGAGCCAGCGCGGAATGCGCGCGAACTGCACGCGGATCTCGGGCGCCGTGCGCATCAGCCGCGGGAAGCGATCGCCGCCGAACAGCGCCCGCAGCGCCGCCCGGTAGATGCGGTCGTGCGGGAACACGCGCCGGCCGCGCCGCAGCGCGTTCAGCGGATAGACGTTGCGCCGGTTGCCGGCGAGCGCCTCGCGGTAGTAGTCGAGCGCCGTGCGCGCGTCGTTGGCGTAGAGCAGGCACGCGGTCGCGGCCCCGGCCGACACGCCCGCGATGAGGCGCGGGCGCAGCGCGATCGCCGGCGCCACCACCTCCCAGAATCCCGCCTGCCACCAGCAGCGATGCCCGCCGCCGGCAAAGACCACCTGTTCGAACATCGTCGGCGCCGGCCCCCGGCCGACGGTACACTGCGACGCAGTGCAACCCGCCGGCCTGTCGGCGACAATTCTCCATGGACCTGCGCATCCTCGCCACCGGCGGCACCTTCGACAAGCGCTACGACCCGATCACCGGCGCGCTCGGCTTCGGCGAGACGCACCTCTACGAGATCGTGGCGCGCGCGCGGCTGGCCGGGCCGGTGCAGGTCGAGGTGGTGATGATGATCGACAGCCTCGAGATGGTCGAAGAGCACCGCCGGCGCGTGCTCGAGGCCTGCCGGGTCGCCCCCGAGTCGGCCCTGGTGGTGGTGCACGGCACCGATACCATGGTCGAGACGGCGCGCGTGCTGGGGCAGGCACAGCTCGCCAAGACCATCGTGCTGACCGGCGCCATGGTGCCCTTCGCGCTCGCCGACTCCGACGCGAGCTTCAACCTCGGCGCGGCGATCGCCTTTGCGCGCAGCCTGGCGCCGGGCACCTGGGTGGCGATGAACGGCATCGCCCACCCCTGGTCGAACGTACGCAAGAACCGCGAGCAGGGCGTCTTCGAGCCGCTGCCCTGAGCGGCGGCCGCGCCGACCTCGAGCCGGCGCCGAGTGGCCCTGGCCGGGCAGCGCCTAGAGGCACTCACCGCCGCGGCCGCGGCTCAACGCCCGCGCCTGGCCAGCCTCCTGGCCGCGGCCGCGATGGCCGTCGCGCCCACCCGCGCCTGCGCCTCGAGCGGCGGCGAATAGCCCACCGGCGCGCGCGGCGCGCCCACGCGCGCCAGCAGCGCGTCGGCATGCTCGGCCAGCGTGGCCACGATCTCGGCCCCGAAGCCCGCTACCTGCACCGCCTCGTGCGCCACCAGCACGCGTCCGGTGCGCTGCGCCGAGGCCTCCACCGTCTCGCGGTCCCAGGGCCAGATCGTGCGCAGGTCGATCACCTCGGCCTCGATGCCCTCGCCGGCGAGCAGCTGCGCGGCCTCCAGCGACTCGTGCACGGTGCGGCTCCAGCTCACGATGGTGAGGTCGCGGCCGGGACGCGCGATGCGCGCGCGCCCGAGCTCGACCGTGTGGGCCGGATCGACCTCGCCCTGCGTGGCCCACAGCTCCTTGTGCTCGAAGTACGCCACCGGGTCGCCGCTGGCGAGCGCCGCCTGAAGGAGGGCGTAGTTGTCCTGCGGAGTGGACGGGCATACCACCACCAGGCCGGGCACGTGGGCGAACCACGCCTCGAGCGACTGCGAGTGCTGCGCCGCCGAGGCGCTCCAGATGCCGATCGGCATGCGGATCACCATCGGCAGGCGCCCCTGGCCGCCGAACATGAAGCGGTTCTTGGCGGCCTGGTTGACGATCTCGTCCATCGCGCACAGCGCGAAATCCACCACCCGCATCTCCACCACCGGACGCAGGCCGGTGAGGGCCATGCCCACCGCCGAGCCGGCGATGGTCGCCTCCGAGATCGGCGTGTCGATCACGCGCGCGGCGCTGAAGGCCTCGAGCAGGCCGCGATACTGGCCGAAGATGCCGCCGCGCCCGAGGTCCTCGCCGAGAGCCACCACCGAGGCATCGGCGCGCATGGCGCGCGCCAGGGCCGCCGCCGCCGCCTCGGAGTAGGTCATGACCCGCGCGCCGCCTTCCTCCTCGCCGGGCGTGCTCAGCTGAACCATCGCCCGCTCCCGGTGTCCTGCACGTCCTCGAAGGCCGCCGATGCGGCCGGCCACGGCGCCGCCTCGGCCGAGGCCAGCGCCGCGGCCACCTCCTCGCGCGCGGCCCACATGCGCGCCTCGATCATTTCGGCGCCCACGCCCAGCTCGCGCAGCCGGCCCTGCGCGAGCAGGAGCGGATCGTCGTTCATCGCCGCGGCCAGCTCGCGCGGATCGCGGTACGCCGCCGGATCCACCGACACGTGGCCCTTGAAGCGATAGGTCAGCGCGTGCAGCAGCCGCGGGCCGTCGCCGGCGCGCACCCGGGCGACCAGCTCGCCCGCCGCCTGCCACACCGCGGCCACGTCCATGCCGTCGACCTCCAGCGCCGGCACGCCGAAGCCGCGCGCCCGTGCCGCCGCGCCCTCGCCGGCCGACATGGCCTCGGTGCGCGTGGTGGCCGACCAGCGGTTGTCCTCGCACACGAACAGCACCGGCAGCTCGAACGCGGCCGCCCAGTTCAGGCCCTCGGCGAACGGGCCGCGATTGAGCGCGCCGTCGCCGAAGAAGGTCACCGCGATCGCGTCGCGCCCCTGCACGCGCATCGACTGCGCCGCGCCCACCGCGATCGGGATACCCGCCGCCACCACGCCGTTGGCCCCCAGCATCCCCACCGAGAAGTCGGCGATGTGCATCGACCCGCCCTTGCCGCCGCAGAACCCGCTCGCGCGGCCGAACAGCTCGTGCATCATGCGCTCGAGGTTCGCGCCCTTGGCGATGGTGTGGCCGTGGCCGCGGTGGGTCGAGGTGAGCCAGTCGTCGCGGCGCAGGTGCGCGCACACGCCGGTGGCCACCGCCTCCTGCCCGGTCGACAGGTGCAGCGGCCCGCGCACCTGCGCGCGCGTGCCGCTGGTCTGGCCGAAGGCGGACACGCCGCCGCGGCTCGCCTCCTCGGCCGCATCCTCGAACGCGCGGATGCGGCACATGGTGTGATAGAGCCCGAGCAGCCGGTCGGCATCGGGCTGGGAGTCGTCGGTCATCTCGGGATGGTCGTCGGAAAGGCGGATCGGAACGAGCGAAAGCGCCGGCGCCACGAACGGGCACGCTCCGGAATCCTACACGCTGAAGCCGTTCGCCGGCCGCAACGCACCGGCCCGCAGCAGGGGCGCGCGCAGAAGATGGCCGTCTACTCGCGGGAATACGGCTCAAAAGTACGCTCATCTCGACGCCCTTGATCTCGGTGCAGATCGTCTCTGCCGTACGCGTCGTGAGCGGCCGGGTTTTCAGCGCGTTGAAGCCTTCGAACAAGGCGTGCCGACACCTCAACGCCTCCCGGGTGGCGGAGTCGGCGCCGACATCCGCCTGCAGATGCTGAAACAGCTTGTCGGCCGTGGTGACGATGTTCTCGATCTCTGAGCTGGCGCATGAGGCCGGCTTCGGCTCGAGCCGCAACAGGCTGCTGGCGCCGGTGGCCTCCTTGTGTCAGCTCAGGCAGCTATGGGTATCCCCCAAGAAGCGGTACGCCGGACTTGTCAATCCACGGTATGAATGAATATCATCCATACCGTGAAGACCCTGCCCCGCCTGGTGGATGATGCGCTCGCCGCGCGGCTGCGCGTGATGCCGGCCGTGGTGCTCACCGGCGCACGGCAGACCGGCAAGAGCACCTTGGTCGAGAAGCTCGTTCCGGGCGACCGGCGCTACCGCTCGCTCGACGACTTCGATGTGCGCGATGCGGCGCGCCGCGATCCCGAGGCCCTGCTGGGAGGCGACCATCCGCTCACGCTCGACGAGGTCCAGCGCGAGCCGGGCCTGCTGACTGCGGTGAAGCGGGCCATCGACCGCGACCGCCGGCCCGGGCGCTTCCTGCTCACCGGCTCGGCCAATCTGCTCCTGATGCGACAGGTCTCGGAGTCGCTGGCCGGCCGCGCGAGCTACCTCACGCTCTGGCCCATGACCCGGCGCGAGCAGCTCGGGCTCGCACGCGCGGGGCGGTGGGACGAGTTGCTGGCCGCGCCTGACGCGCAGTGGCGCGACCTGCTGTCGACCGGGGACGACCCCGAAGAAGATTGGCAGGCGCTCGCGCTACGCGGGGGGTTTCCCACGCCGGCGCTGGAACTCACGACGCCGGCCGACCGCGCCATCTGGTTCGACGGCTACGTGCGCACCTATCTGGAGCGCGACCTGCAGGACCTCGCCTCGATCAGTGCGCTGCCCGACTTCCGCCGCCTGATGCAGGCCGCCTGTCTGCGGTTGGGGCAGATCCTCAACCAGACCGAACTCGGCCGCGATGTCGGCCTGCCGCAGCCGACGGTCCACCGCTGGCTCAACCTGCTGGAGACCTCGTATCTGCTCGTGCGCCTGCCGGCCTACGCGGTGAACCGCACCAAGCGACTCGTCAAGTCGCCCAGGGGTTTCTGGGGCGACGCCGGCGTCGCGCTGCACCTCAGCGCCACGGCGCCCGCGGGCGCGCATCTGGAGAACCTGGTGCTGAACGACCTGATCGCCTGGCGCGACGCCCGGGTTGATCGCGTAGAACTCGCTTACTGGCGCACCACGATCGGCGAGGAAGTGGACTTCGTGATCGAGGCTGGCGGCAAGCTGCTGCCCATCGAGGTGAAAGCCACCCCGAAGCCGCGCCTTGGCGACTGCTCGCACCTGCGCACCTTCCGGCAGGAGTACGGCCGCAAGGCGCGCGCCGGGCTCCTGCTGCATACCGGTCGCACCGTCGAGTGGCTCACTCCCGACGTACTGGCCGTACCCTGGTGGAGGGTGCTGTGAGGCGGCACATCACGGAAGTCGCAGGACCGAAGCCGTGGGCAAAAGCCGCGCGAGGGAACATGTAATGGCAAGAACCAACCACTAGAAGAAGCCGGGCGACAGCGCCAGCGGCGCCACCGTCGGCTACGAAGCCCAGCTCTGGCAGATGGCCGACGCGCTGCGCGGCAGCATGGACGCCGCCGAGTACAAGCACGTCTGCCTCGGCCTGCTGTTCCTGAAGTACATTTCCGACGCGTTCGAAGAGAAGCACGCCGCGCTGCTGGCCGAGAAGACGCAAGGCGCCGACCCCGGAGACCCCGACGAATACCGCGCCCAGAGCATCTTCTGGGTGCCGCCCGAGGCGCGCTGGGCGCACCTGAAGGCGCAGGCCCGCCAGCCCACCATCGGCCAGCTCGTGGACGACGCCATGGCCGGCATCGAGCGCGACAACCCGGCGTTGAAGGGCGTGCTGCCCAAGGACTACGCCCGCCCCGCGCTCGACAAGCAACGCCTCGGCCAGCTGATCGACCAACAGGAGAACTGGCTCAAACATGCCGGCGGGGACTACCACCTATGGGTCACCGTGCGGAAGGTGTTCTTCGAGGCGTACAAGGAGATCGAGAACCTCTGGGAGATCCTCTCGCCGTCGCCGGAGCTGCGTGACTACATCGCGACCTTCAAGGGCCTTGCCCAGCTCTACGCGGCAGTGCGGAATGCCTACTCGGACAAGGTCGGGTTCGTTGCCGACCTCGCGTACAAGACGCGGCGACTCATCGAAGAAAACGCGACGCAGGCCGGCCTCGGACGTCTCACCAAGAGCATCACGTTCGACGTGAAGACCCTCGAGTCCCTGAAGGGAGAGAACGGCCCCGACGAGGGCAAGGTCTTCAACCTTGTGCGCGGGCTGCAGAAGGACATCGACGACGACCCCAGCGCGGCTCCGGTGCTGAACCCGCTCAAGGACCGCGCGGACCGCATCCTGAAGGACCTCGAGTCTCGCAAGATCGATGGGCTGGCCGCGATGGACCTACTCGCGGCGCTCGCCGCGGAGAAGGAAGCGGCAATGAAAACCGCGAAGGAGAGCGGGCTCTCCGTTCGCGCATTCTCCGTGTTTTGGGTACTGCGCGACGACGCGGCGCTGAAGGAGTCGGGGATCTCACCGATGGACCTCGCCAAGGAGGCCGAGGCGCTCTTCGCGCGCTTCCCCAACGCGGTCGTGAACCCCGACGAGCAACGTCGCCTGCGCGCCGGTTTGTACCGCCCCTTGCTCGCACTCCAAAAGGACGAGCGCTCTCGCGTCGTCGAAGTGGTCATCGCGACTCTCCTTGCCGAGTAGCGCACGATGAAGAGTTCCCTTTACCCCACACAGGAGCTTCGACGCCGAACCTTGGCCTGGGCAGTGAAGCTGCGCGTGAACCCAAGGGCGATCCGCGTGCAGGACATGCGGCGAAAATGGGGCTCGTGCTCGTCGGCTGGCACCATCACGCTCGCGAGCGACCTCGTCGACCAGGACCAGCGCTTCCAGGACTTCGTCATCGCGCACGAGCTTCTGCACCTGCGCGTGCCAACTCACGGGCGTTTGTTCAGAGCGCTCATGAGCGCGCACGTTCCAGATTGGCGTGAATTCGAAGAACAGCGCGGGTCGTCTCGGATGAGCCGCAAGGGGCACGAATGAACGACCTTGCCCAGCCTGAGACTATCAGCGCCGACGACGCCACCGGCAGCGGGTTGTTCTTGAATGCCGCGGTCCTCGACTTTGGGGACGCAACAGTCGAAGCGGATGTTCTGCCTCGCATCCCCGAACTCACAGAGCTTAGCCGCAAGCACCGGGCGACCCACGTACTTCGTGCAGAGGGCGACGAAATACTCGCGGTCCCCATCGTTGAGAACGCGCCCCGTCTCAGTGAGAATCGAAGAACCCTGACGCTTCGCGACTACCCCGGAGTGGCCTGCAATCTCTGGCGCGAGGCGCTCCTTCGCCGAATGGTAGCTCGGAAGCGTCCGATCGTACGCGGCAAACCGGTCCAGGTACTCTCGACGGCAACGAGCGATCAGGTCGGGCCTGGTGAGAAGTGGGTTTCGAAAAGCACCCACCCGAAAGTCGTGCGCGCCATCGATGCACGCGTAGCGTACAGCTTTTGGGCGCAGGTGTTTCGTCCACCCGCATCGCCCAACGAGGCCGCAGCAGTACCGGTCATCGTTCTCGAAATCTCCATCGAGCAGAGAATCAGCGCTTCGGTGACCGAGCAGGCGGGCGTTCGAACCTCCGTCCTCGATGATGTCCGTGAGGTTGTTCGTACCCACTACGTGTTGCCGGAGATTGCCGCGCAGCGTGTCGCCGATCTTGGAGCGCCTGCAACTGCGAAGATCCTCCGCGAGCTGCTACCGAAGACGAAGGCCGCGCGTTCGGGGGACTTCGGGGAGGTACTTGCCACGGAAGTCGCCGAGCAGACGCTTGGGTTCACCGTTCCGGTCCGACGCCTCCGTTGGAAGGACGGCCGTAACATGGCCCTGCGAGGTGACGACATCGTCGGCGTTCGCGTCGACAAGAGCGGCAAGCTCATTGGACTCCTGAAGGGAGAGTCCAAGAGCTACGCAAGACTCACGGACACAGTAATCGAGAAGGCAGCCGAGGCTCTGGACCGCGACCGTGGGCGCCCCGGCCGACACGCGGTTCTGTTCATCGCCACGCGGCTCCGCGAGACGGGCAAGGATGCAGATGCCGCGTTGGCTGCGCAATTGGAGGCAGCCGTCGTTGCCGGCTTCTCGAGCAGCGCTGTGGGCGCTGTGGAGCAGTTCCTCTTCGCTCTCACGGGCATCGACCCGAACTCGCTTCTCTCCAGCCATCTCACCGCGGCTTCGAAGAAGAAGCGACCGAGACACGCGGTAGGCGTGCAGATCGCTGACCACGCCGACTTCATCAAGCTGCTGTTCGGAGGCCTCTGATGGCCGAAACCGTCGCAGAACTGTCGTCGCGCTTACAGGTGATTGTCGAGCCGGGCGTCCGTGGCCGCCTCCTGGACAAGGGACTGGCGCGCGGCCTGATCTGGCGAGACGGCAATCTTCCAGATGGGGCCCCCGCGTTCTCCGAAGGGCTCTCCGAGAACCTCCTCGACTATGCCCACGCAGTGATGGCGATGGCTCTGCGTCTGCGTGCCAGCCAGGAAGGAGAGCCGAGGCTGCTCGACCGTGCTTTCCTTGTCGCTGGCGAGGCGATCGAGGCCGCCGTCCATCGCGGCGAGGATCGAATCGATCGGGGATTCCACCGTGTGACTGCGGCAGTCGCGTTCCACCTTGGTCGGCACGCTGCCCGCGCATTCTCGATGCTTCCTGCGGCGACGGACACGCAGAACCTTGCGCCAACTGAGGCTGCCCTCGTTCAGCTCCTCCGTCGCCGCCTCGATGAACTGCACAAGGCGTTCTCTAAGTGGCTTCTGGATCCGGCGAACGCCGACGAGGCCGTCGCTACCAAGCTGCAAACGGACGCCGACTTCGACCAGGCTGATGCGGTTCACAGCGTCCTGACGACGTCGTTCATGCGCGGGTTGGTTTCTCGGTGTCCTCACTGTACGGGGCGGCAGGGATCGAGGCGGGCGACGAGGAGAGGTTGCAATCGCGCTCGGTGACGAAGCCGGTGCAGGTAAGGCCGTCGTCGCGTTCGCTGAACTGGTGTTTCAGACTGCACCGTTCCAGGCTCCGAAGCCGCTTCCCGCACGGTGGAGAGAAGCGCTCTTGGCATGGCTTGCGGGGAAGCCGTCGGCCGATGTCCTCGCGCTCTGCGACGACGAGGGCGTAGACCTGATCCAAGAGGCGCTGGCCTACCGGCTCCCGTGGGCGATGGAGGCTGTTCGTGTGCACGCCCAGGCGGTGGAGGATGAGGGCGTAGATATATTGGCCGGACTCGCGGCGCTTGCGGTGGAAGCAGGCAGCTCGAAACGTTCGGTCATCATGCTGGTGCGGGCTGGTCTGAGTTCTCGTGAAGCCGCTACGGCAGCGGTGGAGGACACGGCGGCGAGGTTCACCGATCGAGACGGTATGCGCGAATGGCTCAACTCTGAGCTCGTCGAGGAGCGCTCGATCGAGATGAACTGGCCCACCGAACGCAGCAGACAGGCGTGGCTTCAGTTCTACGAGGGAGAACGCGAGACGACCCATAGCAGGTGGAAACGCGAAACGCAGACGATTCTCGTTCAGTGGAATGACGGCTTGGCAGCCGCACCTAGCACCTCCGTAATCATCGAACCCTCAGTTGGCACGAACGGCAGCGTGATGACCCTTGACCTGCAGCCTCTCGGATTGCTGAGAACAGCGATTCAACGACCCCGCAAAGACATCGTCGACTCACGGGTGGGTGCGAATGGAATGACCGTAGAGATCGAGTTCTTCGGCCCGAGGGGGATGCAATAGCGGCGGGAGTACGCGCCCTGGATATGCTGCATCTGTTCTGCGATTAGCATTGTGAATGCGGCAGCAGGAACCCTCTACTGGTAGAAAAGGAAGGGAATGGGCCATAAGGGCGAACAGCCCTACCCGAAAAGGGAGAAGGAAAGGAGTTGTTCAGGTCGTAGCCGATACCAATACGAGGTTCGCCGCCGGCACGAGCCGGTCGATGAAGTCCGCCCAGAACTGCAACATCTCCTTACGTTGTTCTGCATACTCGGCGCGGTTGTAGACGCCCCGCACACCGCCGATGGTGTGGTTCAGCGCCTTTTCCACCACATCCGAAGGCCAGCCCTGCTCGTGCAGCAGCGTCGATGCAGTGCGCCGCAGGTCGTGGATGGTGAAGGCGGGAATCTCCTGCCCCTGCAATGACACCTTCAGCGCCTGGTTCAGCGCATTGCTGGCGAAGGGCTTGGCCAGGGTGCCGCGCCCCGGCAGCACCCAAACGCTGCTGCTGGCGAGCGGCTTGAGTTCCTTGAACAGCGTCTGCGCCTGGGTGGACAGGTAGTCGGCCCTGAACAACTCAATTCGTGACGATGGCGAGCCGCAGTGCGTTCGGCGAGTTGCCGATGTCATTGCGGACGAGCCAGAGAATCAGGCGGACAAAAAGTACCCGCAGGTACGCCAGGATCA
>Ga0066256_1000687_pt1 | contig 69910 bp, 61 predicted proteins | sample ThiBio_1000_biof_FD_87107 | JGI IMG/M metagenome (GOLD analysis project Ga0066256, IMG submission 87107) | Wastewater bioreactor microbial communities from Cape Town, South Africa - Thiocy_expt_1000_biof (version 2) | ecosystem: Engineered > Bioreactor > Thiocyanate-remediating >... | reverse complement strand
TGGCATGATCGGCCCAGCCGGCGCGTGGACTGATCGAACATTCATGACCAAGGGCACGCCTCTTCGTAGCCAACCCGACGATAAGGGGAAGGTTATAGCGACGATACCCAAGAGCCAGACGGTCAAAGGTGTTTCTAGCAATATCGACCGCGACTGCGCCTACGAAACAAAGTACGACGTCTTTTGTAAGGTAACCTGGAAGGGCAAGACCGGCTACATATCGGTCGATGATCTATTGGACCTCGGTGACTACGAGGACTTCTGAGATATAACCCTGCGTCGATGGCGCGCTTGGTAGGCAGTGGAACAGCTTAGGCTTGGCCTCCGCCCCGATGATGAAAGTTTCGTGGTCGCCCAGGTCGACGGTAGTTCAATCCGGCCTCGATCGCTGACGCACGAATGGGTGCGGCTGATTGGCGAGACTACCCTACCCCGCATTTGCTTCCACGATCTGCGGCACACCCACGCCTCTCAAATGCTGGCAGCGGCGTTCATCCGAAGGTGACGAGCGAACGGCTTAGGCATTCGACGATCGGCATCACCCTCGATCTCTACAGCCCGTCATGCCAGGAATGCAGGCGGATGCTGCGGAACAGGTTGACGCAGCGATCCGGAGCGCGGTAAAGCCGAGCGCGTAAAAGGCATTCGGTAGCAGAATGGTAGCAGCGGTCGCGAAGTCGGCCAGCGATAAGCCAAATAAGCTAACGAAATCAATGCTGGATGGGTGGCCGAGCGGTTTAAGGCACCGGTCTTGAAAACCGGCGTGGCAGTGATGTCACCGTGGGTTCGAATCCCACCCCATCCGCCAAACACCGTCGACTACCGCACAATGTGTTTGGCTAATTCTCTATTTATCAAGCAAATAGCCTGTTTCGGGTCGGCTGATCGGCAGAGAACGCCACTCGACCAGGCGGCGTACGCCAAGCACGGCAGGCATGGGGTGCCTGCCGCCGGATGGCGATCCGGTGTTGAAGCGCACGGACGAACGCCGCCGGGAGCGCCGGATTGATGTCGAGCACCGCGAATGGGTGCGACGAGCCCGGTCAGGAGCACAGGCTCTCGAGGCAAGCCCTAGACCCTGTGAGCCGCTAGCCGCGGTCGTCCTTCTTGAGGCTCTGGACGTGCGTGAAGCCGAACCTGCCCTTGATACACAGGTTCCCGTGGTTGACGTCGTGATCGTGGGGCGAGGTCACCTTGACGATTTTGTTGTCCTGGACATGCAGCTCCACATTGCAGCCGACACCGCAATAGGTGCACACCGTCGTGGTTTGCGTCTGCTTCGTTTCGTTCCAGGTGCCAGCAGCGCGCATGTCGTACTCGGACTTGAACGACAGCGCACCCGTCGGGCAGACCTCCACGCAGTTGCCGCAGAAGACGCAGGCGGAGTCCGGCAACTCAGCGGCGAACTCGGTGGAAATCTGAGAGTCGAAACCACGCCCCGCGATCTGGATCGCGTAGCTATTCTGCCACTGGGACCCGCAGGCATCCACGCATTTGTAGCATAGGATGCACTTGTCATACTCGCGCACATAAAGGTCGTTGTCGATCTTGTCAGGCTGGGCCATCGTGGCCGCGACACTGCCGTTTCCGGCGTGGTGTTCGCCCGGTTCGTGGACGTCGCGACTGAGGCTCACGCCGGCCCGTTCGCCGTAGCGTGCCGGATCGGCGTCGTAGCGCTCCATCCACTCTGGAATATGCGGCGTGGTGGACAGATCGACGGAAGAGCCAAGCAATTCCAGCACGAGGCGGCGGCTGTGCCGCACGCGATCGGTATCGGTCATGACCTCCATCCCAGCCTGGACCTTACGGGAGCAGGAGGGCACGAGGACGCGTGAGCCTTTCAGTTCGACCATGCAGACGCGGCAAGCATTCTTGGGCGTGAGCGTATCGCCGTAGCAAAGCGTGGGTGTGTCCTTCCCAGCCGCGTTGCAGGCCGTCAGGATGGTGCTCCCCTCCGGGACGCTCACTTCCTCGCCGTCGATGGTGATCGTGACTTGCTGGACGGGCGCACCAGTAGCACGCCGGTAGTGCGTATTCATCTGCTCTCCTCCAGCAGGCCGAGGCGGTCGATGGCTGACTCAACGGCGTTCCAGGCGGCCTGACCGAGACCGCAGATCGAGGAATCCTTCATCACCAAGCCGACATCGCGCAGCAATTGGACGTCGCGCCCCTTAGCCGCAGCATCTTGGCGGTTGTGCGTGATGCGCAGCAACGCCTCCTCCTGACGTACCGTACCTACCCGGCAGGGCACGCACTGACCGCAGGACTCGTCGCGGAAAAACCGCGCGACACGCAGCAAAATGCCGGACAGGTCAACGGTGTCGTCGAAGGCCATTATCACGCCTGAGCCCAAAGTGGCGTTGTTGGCGCGGACACCTTCGAAGGTCAGCGGTATGTTGAGTTCATCAGCGCGCACGAACACGCCTGCCGCGCCGCCGAGCAGCACAGCTTGAAGCGTTCGACCCTTTGGAACTCCACCGGCCAGTTCGAGAACGTCACCAAGTGTCGCGCCGAACGGCACTTCGTAGACGCCGGGGCGCACAAGGTTGCCTGAAACACAGAAAAGCTTTGGCCCGGTAGAGCCCTCGGTGCCGATTTTGGTGTACTGCGCAGCACCCATCTGCATGATCAGAGGCACGTTGCATAGGGTCTCGACGTTGTTGACCACTGTCGGCTTGTTGAAGAGACCTTGTTCGAACGGGAAAGGCGGCTTGGAGCGCGGTTCGCCGCGATAGCCCTCGATCGAATTGAAGATCGCGGTCTCCTCACCGCAGATATAGGCGCCGGCACCGCGTCGGATCTCCAACTCGAAGCTCCAGCCGGTATCCAGGATATTGGCACCCAGGAACCCGCGTTCGCGAGCCCTTTCGATGGCGTTGCTCAACATCCGGAAGGCGCGAGGATATTCGCCACGCAGATAGATGTAACCGCGCTCGGCGCCGATGGCGTAGCCGGCGATGGTCATCGACTCGATCAACGCGAACGGATCGCCCTCGAGGATCGCCCGATCCTTGAACGTTCCGGGCTCACTCTCGTCCGCATTGCAAACGAGATAGCGAGGCGTCGCCGGCTGTTTGGCGGTACTTTCCCATTTGATGCCGGCCGGGAACGCCGCCCCGCCACGGCCCATCAGTCGAGAGTCCTTGACCTCGCTGACGACCTTTCCGGGCTCCATCTCGAAAGCTCGCCGCAATCCGGCGTAGCCGTCGGTTGCGAGATAGTCATCGAGGCTCTCCGGGTCGACCTGGCCTACGCGCTTGAGCAGCATCAGGCCTTCTTGACCGGCCTGCGGCACGGCCATGATCGGAGGCGCCTCGGCTGCAAGGGCAGCGGGACCGGCGCTCAGTGCCAGCGCAACCTCTTCGACTGAAGCAGGTCCGATCAGGTGCTCGTGAGGAGGGTCACCAGCTTCCACTGCAAGCGCGGCCGGAGCGCGCTCACAAACGCCGAGACAAGGGCTGTGCTTCCAACCATTCATAGCGCCGGCCGGACCCAGCCGCTTCTCGAGGCTGGCGCACAAATCCTTGGATCCGCGCGCCATACAGGCAATGTCGGTGCAGACGTGTACGACGCGCTTCGGCCGCATGTTGGTCGAAAACAGCGCATAGAAGGTCGCGACACTGTAGACGTCGGCCGCCGAAACACTGAGCCGCTTTCCGATGTAGTTCAGCGCGCCGGGGCTGATCCAGCCGACGCGGTCGTTCACCGCGTGCAGCGCTTCCATGACGAGGTGACGCCGGCTCCGTGCCGCGTGACCTGTGTGGGCGCGGCGGTGGTCCTGCTCGTCGCGGTCGCCACCGTGCCAGCCGCCCTCGCCGGGTCCCCCAAGCCGCCGATCGATTGCGTCGCGTTCTTCAGCGAACGGCTCGGCATTGGAGAACTTCAAGTCCACAATTCATCCTTCCTATTTCGCGGCCGCAAGTTCGCTGCCTTCGCGTTCGGTGGTTTCGGCAACGACGTCCTCTTCGGGTATAGGCTCGTTGGTCTTCTCCACCTTGACCGCTGTCGCCTTGAACTCCGCGGTCTTGGAGATCGGGTCGTTTGCTTCGATGGTGAGCGAATTGACATCCACATCATCAGGGAAGTTGCAGGCCATGAAGAGCAGTCCAGGACGCAGGCCCGGGTCAAGACGAGCAGGTGCCAACACTGTTCCGCGGCGTGAACTCACCCGCACAACCTCGCCTTCATTGAGGTCGAGCCGATCCATGTCCTCCGGAGAAATATCCACGCAGCCACCGAAGCGGATCGGCGAGTTGAAGCCGCCGGACTGCACGCCGGTGTTGTAGTCGGTCAGTCGACGACCGGTTGTCAGACGCAGCGGGAACTCGTCATTCAGCTTGTCCACCGGTAGCCGGTGCTCAATGATACCGAATGGCGCCAGACGTCCACGCTTCTCGGGATCCTTCTCCCAGAGGCGGCCGTGCAAGAACGGTGACTCAGGTCCGTTCTCGTCAGGGAAAGGCCACTGCACCCCGCCTCGCTCTTCGAGTACCCGATAGGACATTCCATGGTGCGCCGGCGACAGCGCACGCAACTCGTCCCAGATTTGCTCTGCTGTCTGTATCGGCCAGACATAGCCCATGCGCTCTGCAATGAGGCGCATGATCTCGACATCGTCCTTCGCGCTTCCCGGCGGCTCCAACGCCTTGCGCACGAGTTGCACCCGGCGTTCGCTATTGGTGAACGTGCCCTCGCTCTCACACCATGCAGCGGTGGATGGAAGCACCACGTCGGCGAACGAAGCGGTTTTGGTGAGGAAGATGTCCTGCACAACGAGATGGTCCAGATTTTGCAGCCGTCTGGCCACCGCCGTGGTGTCGGCATCTGACTGCACCGGGTTCTCACCGATGACGTAGACGCTGGTGAGATGACCCTCGTCCATCGCCTCCATCATCTCCGAGAGTGTCAAACCACCCTTCGGAGGCATGGTGACGCCCCACATGCGCTCGAACTTTTCACGGTGCTCGCGGTTCTCGACGCTCTGGAAGCCTGGCAAGTTCTTGGGGATCGCCCCCATGTCGCCGCCGCCCTGGACGTTGTTCTGGCCGCGCACGGGAACCAATCCCGCACCCCAGCGACCGATCTGGCCGGTGAGCAGCGCGAGGTTGCACAGAGCCCGCACATTGTCGGTGCCGTTGTGGTGCTCGGTGATGCCAAGTGTCCAGCACAACTGAGCGCGCTCCGCCTTGGCATAGTCATGCGCAAGTTCACGGATCAGCTCCGCTGGCACACCCGTCTCACGCGACGTTACCTCAAGTGTCCACGGTTCGCATGCAGCAACGTAGTCTTCGAACCCGGTGGAGGCGTTGGCGACAAATTCCTCGTTGACCAATCCGGCGTGGATGATTTCGCGACCAACACCATAGGCCAACGCCACGTCGGTACCGACGTCGAGACCGAGCCACGAGTCAGCCCACTCGGCCGTCTTGGACCGACGCGGATCGACCGCATAGACCTTGGCGCCCTTGTGGATCGCCTTCAGGGCATGATGGAAGAAAATCGGATGAGCTTCCCGGGCATTGGAGCCCCAGAAGATGATCAGATCCGCGTCCTCAATCTCGTTGTAGGACGAGGTACCACCGCCTGCACCAAACACCGTCACCAGACCGGCGACGCTGGGGGCGTGTCAAGTTCGGTTACAGGAATCGATGTTGTTGGTGCCGATCACGGCCCGAGCGAACTTCTGGGCAATGAAATTCATCTCGTTGGTCGCACGGGAACACGAGAACATACCGAACGCGTCGGGGCCGTGAAGCTCGCGATTGCGCAGGAAGCCTTCGGCCGCGCGATCAAGCGCCTCGTCCCAAGAAGCGGGCCGTAGGACACCATTGTCGCGGACAAGCGGCTCGGTCAGTCGAGTATAATTCTGATTTGACTGCCTGCCCATGTCTGCCTCCACTGTATTGGTGGAGCTTATATACCACGATCCAAATGGCCAGTGATATATGAAATATTGTGCATATTTCCATACTTACGCCCGACATATGGTGTGCGCGTCGCGCCGCCGTCGCCCGAGGAGCGCGTGTTGCCATGAGCAACGGCCGTGCTCATCGGGGCGCCAGTCGCGCAGATCGACTCACGGATTTTTGCTCTCTTGTTCGACTTGACAATCGTGCCGGTCTGCATACGCTTTTACGGTGATTACTTTTGCCGCTCCCGAGGTTCGGGGCGCTATTCTTTCAGTCGATCCGACGTGCATCGCAACTGAAGTACATGCCCGCCCGTCACTAGGGCGAACGGCGATATTGTTGTCACATGTTCACGGAAACCAGTCTCCGCATCGAGCGGCCAGCGTCGGTTTGTTCGCACAGCCGGCACTGATGCAACGTGTTTGGCAACTGGCTTTCCCGGACATTCCTGCACCAAGAAAAAGAACACTCAAACAAGGAGATAGACAATGACCGATCGCCGTCAGTTTCTGGTTGGCACAGCAGCCTGCCTGGCAAGCGCAACATTGATGCCGGGCTTGGCACGCGCGGCACGACAATTTGATCCGCAGCCGGGAGAATGGCGAACGTTCCGTGTCGTCACTCGGCTCGAAATTCCGGCCGACAAGGGCGCCGTGCAGGCATGGGTCCCCCTCGCGTCGGTGAACGACGAATGGATGCAGCCGTTGGGCGAGAAGTGGACCGGCAATGCGGTGTCGGCAACGATTGTGACCGACCCGGCAAGCGGCACGAAGCTGCTTCACGCGACATTCGCCGAAGGCGGTTCCCCGGCTGTGCTTGAAGTCGAGAACACGATCAAGATGCGCGATCGGTCAGTCACAGGAACAGAGCCCAGCGGTAACCACAGCCTGAGCGACGGCGAACGGCAGCTATATCTGGCTGCCACGGATCTGGTACCGACGGATGGTATCGTCAAACAGACCGCCGACGAGATTACCAAAGGCCTTAACGATGATCGCTCCAAGGCGAAGGCCATCTATGAGTGGATCGTCGAGAATTGCCACCGCGACGGCGACGTGCGCGGTTGCGGCACAGGCGATGTCGTAGCGCTACTGGAAACCGGCGACCGCGGCGGCAAATGTGCCGATCTGAACGCACTTTTCGTGGGACTTGCCAGGGCCTCCGGCGTGCCAGCCCGCGACATCTATGGTGTTCGGGTTGCACCTTCCCGGTTCGGTTACAAGAGCCTTGGCGCCAATTCCGACATCGTCAGCAAGGCCCAGCATTGCCGTGCCGAGGTTTATCTGTCCGGACAGGGATGGGTGGCGGCCGATCCGGCCGACGTACGCAAGGTCATGCTGGAAGAGCCGCCGCGCGACAATGCGATCGATTCTCCGGCAGTCGTTGCCGTTCGCGAGAAATTGTTCGGAGCGTGGGAAGGCAACTGGCTTGCCTACAACACCGGCCATGACCTTGTTTTGCCAGGATCATCTCACAAGGTGGCGTTCCTGATGTACCCGCAGGCCGAGGTCGGCGGAACACTGGTCGACTCGCTCGATCCCGACAAAGTCAGCTACACGATCAAGTCGACCGCGATCTGAGACTAAATGGCATCACACCCGCCGGATCGATGCGACCCGGCGGGTGTGATACTATTAGCCAAGCCTACCAAATCCAGCCAGCAAGCACTGGCGACCAGGGAGACCAGAAATGAATGTCCAGAGCGTGTCGCTGACGGGATCGGGCGAACCTGTGCGGTTGACTGAACTGGCTCATGGCGGCGGCTGCGGTTGCAAGCTGGCCCCGTCCGTTCTCCAAGAACTGCTTGGCGGCCAGGCCGAGACACCGTTTGCCCAACTGCTCGTCGGAACCGAAACAGGCGACGATGCGGCTGTCTGGCAGGTGGACGACAAGACCTGTGTCGTCGCAACCACCGATTTCTTTATGCCGATGGTCGACGATCCGCGCGATTTTGGTCGCATCGCCGCGACCAATGCGATTTCTGACATCTACGCAATGGGCGCAACGCCAATCATGGCGCTCGCAATCCTTGGAATGCCGTTGGCGAAATTGCCGGTTGACTCGGTGCGCGAAATTCTCGCCGGCGGCCGTGCTGTTTGCCTTGAGGCGGGCATACCCATTGCCGGCGGCCATTCGATCGATGCTCCGGAACCCATTTATGGCCTGGCAGTGATCGGCATTTGCAGCCCAGAACAGGTTCGCCGCAACAAGAGCGCACAGCCGGGCGATGCACTCATCCTCACCAAGGGTATTGGCGTCGGCATCTACTCCGCGGCGATAAAGAAGAGCCGCCTCGACCGCGCCGGCTATGATGAGATGATTGCCTCCACCACCAAGCTCAACCGGATAGGGAGCGAGCTTTCGAAGCTGCCTCATGTCCATGCCATCACCGATGTCACCGGTTTCGGCCTGCTCGGCCACTCGCTCGAAATGGCGCGGGGATCGAACCTCACCATCCGCCTGAAGGATCAAGATGTGCCTTTCTTCCAGCAGGCGGAGGCTCTCGCCCGCGAGGGATTTATTACAGGCGCATCCATTCGTAACTGGGCCAGTTATGGAGACAGCGTATCGCTTCCGGACGGCTTGCCGGACTGGCGCCGGAACCTGCTGACTGATCCGCAGACATCGGGCGGGCTGCTGATTGCCTGCGCCGACGGACAGGCAAAAGATGTGTTGCTGGCCGTGCAGTCGGCCGGGTTCCCCCGCGCCAGTATCGTCGGAAGCGTCCATGCCGGTGCCCCCCGCGTCGAGGTAATCGCAGGCCCCTGAACGATGCTTCCCAGAGCTTGAATTTTGATGAGCCGGCAACCGTTGGTGCGACTGCTTGTGAACCCAGCCAACACATGGGTTTGATGCAAACTTAGTCGTTGATTCGCAGGGAGCGTAAGACGTGTTCAATTGCCTGCGTTTACTGCCGCATGGCGGGTTGATCCCCCATTACTGATCGGCTACTGAACGCCATGGCTTCCGGCGCAATTTCACTGCCGCAGCGGCGACTTCCTTCGGTCGACCAGTTGCTTCGCCTTGACGAGGCGGTTGTCGCAGTCAGGCTGTTTGGCCATGCGCAGGTCGTGGCGGCCCTTCGCGAAAGCTTGCAATCTTTGCGTGACGCGATGGCAGGGGTTGACGGGCACGGCATCGAAGGGTCCGTTCCGGCAATCGACGATATTTTGAGCGAAGCGATCGCTCGTCTCGAAGCGCGCGCAGCGCCTCGGGTTCGGCAGGTTTTCAATCTGACCGGTACAGTTCTTCATACCAATCTCGGCCGCGCCATTTTGGCGGAGGAAGCAATCGAGGCGGCAGCGCGGGCCATGCGGAACCCGACTGCGCTGGAGTTCGACCTTGGCAAGGGCAGACGCGGAGAACGGGACGAGCTTGTTCGCGGGCTCCTCAGCGAGCTGACGGGTGCGGAAGACGCCACCGTAGTCAACAACAATGCCGCCGCAGTGCTGCTTACGCTCAATACCCTCGCCGACGGCCGCAATGCGGTCATCTCGCGAGGTGAGTTGATCGAAATCGGTGGTGCATTTCGCATGCCCGATATCATCGCCGCCGCAGGCTCACGCATTGTTGAAGTCGGCACGACCAACCGCACCCATTTACGTGACTATGCCCGGGCGATAGGGCCTGATACGGGTTTGCTACTGAAAGTGCATACATCGAACTATCGCATACAGGGCTTCACGAAGGAGGTTCCCGCCCCCGAACTGGCCTTGCTTGCGAAAGAGCATAGCACCCTTCTGGTCAACGATCTCGGCTCAGGGACGCTTGTTGACCTTTCGCGTTTTGGCCTTTCGAAGGAGCCGACCGTGGCCGACGCCGTTCGCGAAGGTGCTGACATCGTTACATTCTCCGGCGACAAGCTGTTGGGCGGACCGCAGGCAGGTTTCATCATCGGTCGCCGTGAACTGATCGCGCGCGTCAACCGCAATCCGATGAAGCGTGCGATGCGTGTCGACAAGATCAGGCTGGCGGCGCTTGAGGCGACGCTGCGCCTCTATCTTCATCCTGAACGGCTGACTGAGCGGCTGCCGACCTTGCGGCATCTTGTGCGTTCCCCAGCCGAGATCGAGGCCCTTGCACAGAACATCATGCCTGCCGTGGCGGCAGCGGTCGGCAGTGGGTTCTCCGTTGAGGTGGCCGCTTGCGCAAGCCAGATCGGATCGGGTGCGCTGCCGCTCGAAACCGTTCCCAGCTTTGGTCTTGCAATACGTTCCGCCGATCCGAAAGCAAGTGGGCAAGCGATCGCCAGCTTGACAGCGGCATTTCGCGACCTGCCGGTCCCTGTCATCGGTCGTATCGCGGATCAGGCCCTGATCTTCGACCTGCGATGCCTTGAAGATCTCGCCGCCTTCACGTCCAATCTCTCGCACCTTGAGCTATCGGGGGTGCAGTAATGGGCGTTTTCGAGTGGTTTCTTGGGCATGAGCAAAACGACGAGCCGTCGATCCGGGCGCTAGTTCCCCCAGCGCGGCTGCAGCCCCTTTGCCGGAGCCAGTGACATGATCGTCGGCACGGCAGGCCATATCGATCACGGAAAAACGTCTCTAGTTGGCGCCTTGACCGGAGTTGATACGGATCGGTTGAAGGAAGAAAAGGCGCGAGGCATTTCGATCGACATCGGTTTTGCCTACATGCCTGTGGCAGACGGTCCAACGATCGGCTTTGTCGATGTGCCTGGACATGAGCGTTTCGTCCGCAACATGCTTGCCGGTGCGACCGGCATCGACTTTGCAGTTCTTGTCGTGGCCGCAGACGACGGAGTCATGCCCCAAACGTCCGAGCATGTCGCCATCCTTGATCTGCTCGGTGTTTGCGATGGCGTTGTCGCCCTCACGAAAGCCGATCTCGTCGGACCGGACAGGCTCGCCGCCGCGCGCAACGAGATTTCGAACCTCCTGCTTGGAACGAGGATGGCGAATTTCGAGGTCATCCCTGTTTCGCCGGTAACCGGGATGGGCATTGCGCAATTACGCGACCATCTGGTCGCTGCCGCTCGCACACGACAGGAGAGCAGGCTACGCGACGGCGCATTCCGGCTCGCGGTGGACAGATCCTTCACGCTCACGGGCGTCGGGACGGTGGTGACTGGAACTGTGCTGTCGGGCTCGGTGACGGTTGGCGACAATCTGTTGGTAAGCCCCACCGGTTTGTCCGTGCGTGTGCGGGGCATCCGTGCCCAGAACATGAAGGTCGACCGTGGCGTCACGGGTGACCGTTGTGCGCTCAACCTGGCAGGCGACGGCGTTACCAAGGACGCCATATCCCGCGGCGACATAGTGGTGGACCCGGGTATCCACGCGCCGTGCGACCGCGTTGATGCCCGCTTGCGCGTGTTGCGGTCGGAGACGAAGCCCGTGCCCCAGTGGATGCCGGTTCGGCTTCACCACGGCACAGTGGAAGTCGGCGCCCGCATTGTATTGCTCGGCGAGCAACCGATTTCTCCCGGCGAAGAAGGATTTGTGCAACTCGTGCTAGAACGGCCGGCTGCCATGACGTCTGGCGATCGGTTTGTGATACGCGATACGAGCGCACAGCGCACCATTGGCGGCGGCGTGTTGCTCGATCTGCGTGCGCCAAGTCGCAAGCGACGCACTCCGGAGCGGATGGCCCAGTTACAGGCATATTTGTCCGATACCCCAGAAAAAGTACTGTCGCAGTTGCTGGAAGGCCCCCCCTACGTTATCGACATTGACGACTTCCAACGTGACTTCGCGCTTTTGCCCCAACAAACCGATGCCATGTCGGACCGCCTCGATTTGAAGCGCCTGCGCGCCGGCGGCAAGACCCTGGCACTGGCAGCGGCGACATGGGCACGGTTTCGGCAGGCGATCACTGATCGGCTGGAACAGTTCCACGCGGATAATCCCGCCCTGCCAGGCATCGGCGTCGAGCGACTTCGCCTGCATGTTGAGCCACGACTATCGGCACCGGCATTCATTGCCGCGTTGCGAGAGCTGACTGATTCCGGTCATGTTGCCATGGACGGCACCTGGGTGAAGTCGCCGGACCATATCGTTCAACTGACGCCGCAGGATGCGGTACTCTGGGGAATAATCAGGCCGATGCTCGGCGGTGCGGCGCGCTTTCGACCGCCGCGAGTCCGTGACATAGTCGAGAGCAAGGGCGTTCGTGAAGCCGAGGTTAGAGACCTGCTCAAACGTCTCGGCCGGATGGGACGTGTGGTTGAAATCGATCGTGACCACTTCCTGCTGCGCGACACGATCGCTGAAATCATCGGCATAGCGCTCGAGATGAGCGAAGCTTCCAGCGACGGACAATTCGCCGTGGCGACGATGCGCGACAGGCTCGACAACGGCCGCAAGGTAGCGATCCAAATTCTTGAATTTCTTGATCGGCACGGCGTGACCTTCCGCCGTGGAGACCTGCGCCGGATCAACAAGAATCGGCTCGATCTTTTTGGATCTCACAAAACTGCAGATCCTGCAGGAACAACCGATGCAACTGGAAGAGATGCGTCCCCGGTGGGGCGTCCGGACTTCAAATCCGGGAAGGGCCGCGAGACGGTCCTTGGTGGGTTCGACTCCCACTCTCTTCCGCCACGCACTTGAGCGATCCAAGGCGATCGAAGGCGAATGTACCGCTTTGGCCTGCCTCATTGGGAAGGCCTGCCGGATACGTTAGAGCTCCGGCGATTTAACGTGGTCTTGTGAAAGTGGTCCGGACTGGATGCCGGATCTCTGACGGACTTTCCTATCGGAGCAAGTCACACGAAGATCGGCTCTCAACAGATCATAATTGTCCAGTATCCGCTTCCCCCATGCGAGCACCTTTATGCCATCGGTGGTAAGCCCTCGAAAAGACTGGCCGCGCTCTATCAATTGAGCATCAAGGTCCTTCTCCAGCTTCTGTATAGCTGACGACAGCGTGGGCTGGCTCACACCGCAGGCCCTTGCGGCCCTGCCGAAGTGTTTTTCTTGCGCTAAAGTAACGAAAAATGAGAGGTGTCTGATCTGCATGAGACGGCCACCATAATATGCACGGTCGGAACCGCGCAACTATGCAGGTCTGCTAAATCAAGTCAGTTTGAAACCGCGATCTCATAGGTGAAGGCCGCAGTCGCAACATCGGCATGGCCGTGACGCAGGCCGTTGATGCCGATAACGCCCATGTAGACCCCGATCAACAGCATGAGGACGCCTGATGCGTAGGGCGCGCGGCGTGCGAAGGTGCTGAAGCCAGACCAGCGTTTTTGAATATGGCGAACGCTCAACGAGGCAAGCACTCCCGCTGCTACCATTGTGACAGCCAATCCGATGCTGAAGCACAACACCAGAACGGCACCCAACGACAGTTGCTTGAGCTGAAGGCAAAGCAACAGAACGGTGATTGCAGCGGGACAAGGGATAAGCCCGCCCGTCAAGCCGAACATGACGATCTGGCCCGTGGTTACGTTGCGATTGGAGAACCGGCGCGCGATGTCGCTGGCGTGGGCGCGCTCGTGCGCATCCATGTAGTCGCCGTCCTTGCCGACATCGAGACCGTGAGTGTGGCCAACCTCGCTGAAATGAACATCGTAGTCATGGGTGTGGCTTCCATGACCGAGACTGATCCGCGCCTTGAAATCATGCGGCTCCGCAATCTCCTGCAAGCTTTCGAGATATTCGCCCTTGTCGACGAAGGTAAACGCCTGCCGTGAACCGTCCGCTCGCTCGGTTACCAGGGTCGCGTCTTTCGCCGCCCAGCGGTGTCCGCTTTGAACATGGATCCGAAACCTGGGTGGCGCACCGTCTTCGAAGATGTTCAACGTAAGTACACCGTGCCCTGTATCGACCTTTTGCCCCTCGCCCTCGTGGTGATGATGGTGGTCGTGGCCAGCTTCCAGAACCTGGCTGCGCCATGTGCGCCAGATCATCCATGCCGCGATACCGACAACGATCACCCCCGAAACCAACTGGAAATACGGTTCACTCGTTTCTGCATCCAAGCCTTGGCCGATGTATTGGCCGCCGAGCGCGACAAGCCAGACAATTGCTGTATGTGAAATTGCGGCCGATACGCCCAGCAGAACCGCCTGGGCAATCGTACCCCGCACGGCAATAATAAAAGCCGCCATCATTGTCTTGGAGTGGCCCGGCTCAAGGCCGTGCAAAGCACCCAAGAGAATCGCAGTGGGTATAAAAAGCCATGCGTATGCAGTTCCTTGCTGCAAGAGCTCAGGAAGCGAGGCCATAGACTGTCTTTCTTGGAGACTTGGGGGCTACTTCACATAGGTGCGTATGACTTCGATCAGTTCGCTAGCCCCGCGTTGACGGGCATCCTCGCTGTCCGCCGCAAGGATGTGGGATTCGATATGTTCCTCGATCAGTTCGCGCGTGAGGCCATTGAAGGCCCCCCGCACCGAAGCGACCAGTTGAAGCACATCGGCACAGCCTATTTCATTTTCAAGCGCGCTTTCGATCGCTTGAACCTGACCCTTGATGCGACGAACGCGGGCAAGCAATTTCGACTTGTCTTGTATCGTGTGGGACATGCGTTCAACCTTCAAAATAGTATAGGGGGGTATTCTATCTTGTCAACTCAGATACAGCGAATTTCTGGCGTTTGGCGGCATTGATGGCACTACGCCGGCATCAGGCAACAAGCTGATTGCTAGTTATGTTTTGTGGGTGCGCCGAACAAGCCACCCGGCGCGAACGCTTCGCGCAGGTACTCGGCAAATTTCTTCGCCGCCGGACGCATGATGTGGCGCCTGAGGCTGAGGCTCATGACGTGGACGGGCAGCAGTTTCTCCCGGATCGGCAGCACCGCTATGCGCGTGCCGTCATAGCCGAATGTGGTGCCGGGAACGGCGTTGTGAATGGTGTAGCCGTGACCATGCCCCACCAACCCGCGAATGAGTTCGTAGGAATGGGACCGGTAGACGATACGGGGCTCGATCTTGCAGGCAAGAAAAAGGCTAAAGAAATATTCTCGCGAATGCGGGAGATCGAGGAGGATGAACGGCTCATCCGCAAGTTCCGAAAGGCTGACGTCGGGACGATCGGCAAGCGGGTGCTGCGCCGACAACAAAACGTAAGGCGGCAATTCCGCCAACAGCTCGCCAGTGACTTCCTCGGTTAGAGCATAGGCATAGGAAAGCGCCATTTCGAAACGACAGGAAATCAACCCGTCCAGCATCTCCTTCTGGTTCCCCTCTTCCAGGTTGACCATGATGCCAGGCATGCGCTGGGAGAACTCGGTTAGCAGCCCCGGCATGAAGCGCGTGGCCAAGGTGACAAAGCTGCCGACGGTAATCTCTCCAGACAAACCGTCGCTCAAGGCCATCGCATTGCGTCCAAACTCGCGCGCATGGTTGAGCAGGAGTCGTGCCTCACCGACGAAGCGCCGGCCCGCAACGGTCAAAGTCACGCCCCGGGCGTGATGACGAACGAAAATCTGGGCTCCGAGTTCGGTCTCCATGTGGGCGATCGCATTGGAGACGGATGGCTGCGAAACGTTCAGCAAACGGGCTGCTTCGGTCACGCTGCCGGTGTCGGCGGTGGTGACGATGTAGTCGAGTGTGCGGAAGGACATGTGCATAGCTAAAATCTATCTTGTTGCCATATTAAAAGTATTTTTCATTATGCGACTTCTATGATCAAGTCATAAAAAAAGACAATCGAAGTGACCGTCATGAGGGACGGAACCTTTGAAGCCGTTAGGGGCGGCACTTGACGCATGGCGCCAATGAGGAATGGGCCAGCGGACTAATTTCGAGGTTTTGATGTATACGCGTGGCAAGCTATGGCTTGAAACGGTAGGCATTCTTTGCCCACAAATTCCCCTGCTTTTGAATATCTGCATACAATAAGCCAAAACCAACAAGGAGGAGTTGAAATGTTGGGAATTAGGAAACTTGCAGTTCTCGCAGCAGTCGGCCTCAGCCTTACGGCCGTTCCTTCAGCCTTCGCCCAAACCAAGCTGCGCTTGGCGGTTGAAACGACCGGTCGCGATCCCACCAACGTGATGCTGTCGACATTCCGCGACGAGCTCAAGAAGTCCGTGGGCGACGAGGTTGCGATTGAGTTCTTCGAAGGTGGCGCGCTGGGTGATGAAAACGCCTTGGCCGAGTTGATCCGCGCCGGTCAGGTCGAAGTCGTTTCCATGGGTTCGGACATCGTTTCACTCGACAGCAAGTTCGCCGTCTTCGACATGCCGTTCCTGCTCAAGGACAAGGCAACCGCCCGTGCCGCCATGGATGGCGAGCTTGGCGAAATGCTGGCGAAGTCCCTTCGCGAGACCGTCGACCTCGAAGTCATCGGCTACGGCGAATTGGGCTTCCGCGTCATTAGCAACAACGTTCGCCCGATCGTAAAACCAGAAGACCTGAGTGGCTTGAAACTGCGTACGCCCAGCAATGAGGGCCGTATCCTGGCGTTCAAGACGCTTGGTGCGGCGCCGACCCCGATGCCTCTCGGCGAAGCCTATGTCGGATTGCGGCAGGGCGCGATCGACGGCCAGGAAAACCCGCTTTCCGTCATCAAGGAATTCTCTCTGTTCGAGGTTCAAAAATACATCTCGCTGACCAATCACGTCTATACGCCAATCTCGCTCACCATGAACGGCAAGGCGTGGGATGCCCTCACCCCCGAGTTGCAAGCCAAGCTCAAGGCTGCGGCAAAGGTTGCGGGTGACGAGACGCGCAAGCTCTCCGACGAAAGCGACGCCAAGCTCGTGGACGAGTTCAAGGCTGCCGGCGTGACGATCAATGAGATCGATCCGGCTCCCTTCCAGGAAGCGGCTGCGCCTGTCGCAGAAAAAATCTCCAGCGTCGTGACGCCTGAGTTCATGACCCGCGTACAGGAAGTCCTGAAATGAACGACTTGCATAACCTCTCCTCCCGTTTCCGCTATGACGGAAACGGGTCGAAGGCACGGATCGGGCTGATTTTCATGGCCTCAAGTGTGGTCATGGAATCCGAGATGTGGGCCATGGCCGCCGAGGGCGTGGCAGTCCACACAACGCGTATCAAATTGCCGAAGGTGACCGTCGAGGGCATCGAGGAAATGATGAACGCGCCGGAACTCGAGCAGGCAGCGCGCCTGCTCGGGTCAGCCCCGATCGACGTGCTGTGTTTCGGCGGCACCAGTGCTTCGTTCCTGCACGGCACGGCCTATGACCATGCATTGATCAAGAAGTTGAAGTCCTGGGCGCCAGGGCCGAAAATCACGACCGCTTCCACTGCGACCCTTGCCGCACTGGCCGAAGTAAAGGCAGGGCCAGTCGTGCTTGCCACGCCCTATGTCGACGGCGTGCATGCCCGAGCCATTCGCTTTCTCGAGGAGAATGGCCACAAGGTTCTGAAGCACAAGAACCTGGGCATCGATACGGACCAGGCTTTGGCCGAAGTGCCGATCGAGCGCGTGTACGACATGGTGATGGAAATCGACCATCCAGATGCCACGGCCGTATTTATCAGTTGCACCAATTTCTGGTCGGTGGGCGCCATCGAGGCGCTGGAAGCCGCACTCGGAAAACCGGTCATTTCCGCCGTGCAGGCCTCGTTCTGGCACTGCCTCGAAGTGAGCGGGGTGAATGGCGCGAAGCCCGGCTATGGGCGTCTTTTCAACAAGCGTATCGCACCCGCGGAGGTTCACGATGGCTGAAGAAACTGAACTCGCCGCCACGGACTTCGAAATGAGCCCGCCACCTGCTGGTCGGTTTTCAAAGGGCCTCAATTTCGTCCTCGAAAACCTTGCAATGGCGTTGATGGCAATCCTGACGCTGCTGGTGTTTGCCAACGCCTTCTCAAGATACGCCTTCTCTGCGCCGCTTCCGTGGACTGAAGAAGCCGTGACCTATCTGCTGGTCTGGCTGGCAGCGGTGGGCATCATCATCGCGGGCCTGCGCCAGACACTGATTTGCTGTGACATCGTTACCTACCGGCTGCGGCCGGGGCCCCAGCGGATCGTCGCGACCTTCTGCGCGCTCCTTGGATCGGCGACCATGTTCTACTGCGCCTGGTTGACCTGGCAATATCTGCAGATCTTCGGGTCCGACCTCAGTCCTGTCCTGCGCATACCCAAGGGCGTGTTGATCTCTGCCTTGTTGGTAGCGCTGCTTGGCCTGGCGGTAACCCTCCTCGTCCCGCTTTTCAGGAGGAAGTAGAGCGATGCTCTCCCTAGCCCTTATCACAATTCTCACGCTTTGCGTGCTGGCGGTTATGGGCATGCCCATAATCATCGCCCTCGCCGCCTCGGTCATCGCTTTTCTGTTCTTCTCCAGCGGGTGGGAACTGGCACTGCCGCAACAGACTCTGGTCGGTGTCAGCGACTACATTCTCGTTACGCTTCCCCTATTCATCCTTGCCGGCAACATCATGAATGTCAGCGGCATTGCCGACAGGCTCTTCGCGTTCGCCAGCGCGGCAGTCGGCTGGATGCGCGGCGGCCTAGCTCATGTCGACGTGATGGTTTCCATCATGTTTGGCGGCATGATCGGAACCTCGGTCGCCGACTTGGCTGGAACCGGCTCGGTCATGATCCCGAAGCTGAAGAAGGCGGGGTATCCGGGTCCCTTTGCCTGTTCCATCACGGCCACGTCCTCGGGCATTGGCATCCTGATCCCGCCGAGTTCACCCATGATCCTCTACTCGGCCGTAACCGGCACTTCGCTCGGCGCCTTGTTCTTGGCCGGCGTTATCCCCGGTCTCCTCATGGGCCTCGTGCTGATGATCACGATCGGAATATTGGCGCGCCGCAATGGCTGGAGCCCGATGCAGAGTTTCGAATGGCGCGAACTTATGCGCACCGGCAAGGAAGCCATCCTGCCAATGGGCATGCCCGTCCTGATTCTCGGAGGGCTGGTATTTGGCATCTTCACGCCGTCCGAGGCCGGGGCATTCGCGGTCGCATACGCCATTATCCTCTCAATGGGCGTCTATCGATCCATGAGCTTTGTGGATCTGCGAAAGTCCCTGGTCGAAGCCACCGTGCTCACCGGCGAAGTCCTGCTCGTCGTAGGCTTTTCGGTGGCGCTCGGATGGGCTCTGTCTGCGGTTCCGGTGGCTCTTCTGGATATGATGCAGTACCTGTTCCCATTCGAGTCCACGATCCCGCAAATCTTCCTGATGCTGGGTTTGGCGCTCATCGCAGGCATGGTGCTCGACCCATTGATCCCGATGATCATGCCGGTGCTGCTGCCGTCGCTGCTGGCTCTCGATGTCGACCTGGTGCACTTCGGCGTCCTGATGGTGGTCACGGTGGTCATCGGACAGGTCACGCCGCCAGTGGCATTGGCGCTGATCGTGGCAGCCCGGATCGGACGGGAGGATATCGTAGCGACCTTCAGGGCGAACACGCCGCTGCTTCTGAGCATGTTTGTCCTGCTGATATTGCTCATCTTCTTCCCTGCCCTCACCACCTGGCTGCCCAGCCTGATGATGTAGGCGCCAGCCGGAACAAGGCCTGCCCTGCATGGGCAGGCCACATCTCTCCCAAACTCACGGCTGGTGTCGGGTTCAGCGTCCGTGCGCACTCAGACAGCCGATATGAACAAGGTTACGACAATGCAAAATCTACAAGGCGAGGAAGGCCTCACAAACGGCGGAGCAAACGCTGAAGGCGCGCTTCTCTTCTACAGCGAATTCGATGATCCAGGTGAATGGCGTGATGTTCTGAAGTCGGAACTCCCGTCCCTCGATTTTCGCGTTTATCCCGAGGTCGGCAATCCCGAAGACGTGCGCTACGTTCTTGCCTGGAAGCCCTTCCCCGGATTCTTCGAGCCGTTCCCCAACTTGTCGCTTGTCGTCAACCTTGGTGCCGGAATCGATTCACTGGCAGGCCGGGCCGATCTTCCGGACGTGCCGATTGCGCGACTGTCCGATGATGGGATGATCGCGCTCATGAAAAGCTACGTGCTCTTTTCGGTCATCCGCTATGCGCGCGACATCCCGGACTTCGAGCAGGCCAAGCGCCTGAGTGAGTGGCGCTACATCCACCCTCGCCCCCTGCATCGGATCAAGGTCGGCGTGCTGGGCCTCGGACATCTCGGATCAGCAGTAGCGTCCGCGCTGGCCAACCTTGGCTTTTCTGTCCACGGCTGGGACCACGTGGAAAAGTCCATAGCTGGCGTGGAATGTCATTTCGGCGAGGCGCGGGACGACTTTCTGTCCAAGGTAGAAATTCTCGTGAATATGCTGCCGCTCACCACGGACACCAAGGGTCTTATCGATGCTTCGGTGTTCGGTGCGCTTCCGAAAGGCGCAAAGTTCATCAACGCGTCGCGAGGACCTGTTGTCGATGAGCCGGCCTTGGTCGAAGCGCTACGCTCCGGCCAGATTGGCGGTGCGACGCTCGATGTGTTCTGGACCGAGCCGTTGCCAGCCGACCACCCGTTCTGGCAGATGGAGAATGTCCTCATCACGCCGCATCTTGCCAGCATCACGGTGCCGGAGACGGCCGCTCGCGACGTTGCCGAAAACATACGTCGCGTAAGGAATGGCCACGAGCCACTGCATCTGGTCAATCCAAGCCGGGGATACTGAATTCTACCATCGCGGCGTGGAAAGGGCCGGAAGCTACCGGCCCTTTTTGCTGTCTATAGGTAGGCAGAAACTGCGCCGCTCTAGTTCTGTGCGCCACACCAATCATAGATCGACAGCGCCATCACCTTGATAGAGGTGATGTAGTCGTCGATCGAGACATACTCGTCATTGGCATGCATGACCGCCGTGGAGCCGGGGCCAAAGATGACGGTTGGCGTGTTGCCGTAGCTGTTCAGGAACCGGGTGTCGGCCGCACCTTGCCGGCCGCTGATGGTCGGCTGCTTCCCGGTGATCTCCGTATAGGCGTGGCTCACCGTTTCGACGATGCCGTGATCGCGCGGTATCTCCGAGGCTTCCGCATCGTAGCCGACAAAGCGCACCACCGGCGGATGATCCTTCATCCAAGGGTCCTTGGCGGCGGTCTCGGCGATCTTCTTCACCAAGCTTTGCTTGACGCCCTCGTGATCCTCGCCGGGAACCGTGCCGATGCTGCCCTTGAGCACCGCGCTTGCCGGGAAGGCACTTGGGTAGTTGCCTGCCTGGAAGCTGCCGATGATGCAGGGCAAGGAGTCCAGAGCGCTCGGGTAAAGCGGATGCTTGACGGTTGCCACGCGGTGATCTTCCAGCTCCTGCACCGCCTTGACGATCTTGTTGCCGAGCTCGATGGCGCTGATGCCCAGATACCGCTGCTGGATACCGGCCGGCTTGCCCTGGACGTCGATCTGGAACCAGATGCGGCCGATACAGGCGGGCTGCACGTGCAGGTCACTGGTCTCGCCTGAAATGCCGGCGTCCGCCTTGTAGCCGCGAATGACCGTATCGAGCGTACCGTGACCGGAAACCTCTTCGTCAATGACGACATTGATGAAAACGTCGCCCTTCAACTTGACGCCTGCCTGCTTGAGATACTCAACCGCGAGGATATGGCTGGCCACGCCGCTCTTCATGTCGCACGATCCGCGCCCATAGATACGGCCATCCTCGATCTTTGCCGACCAGGGGTTGTCGCTCCAACCTTCGCCATTTCCGACAGGAATGACGTCGGTATGGCCGTTGAGCAGCAGCGACCGACCGCCGCCTACGCCCTTACTCGTTGCCACGATGTTGGGACGGCCTTCATAGCCGCGATCTACCGGGCGGTAGCCCGGATGCTTCTTCAGCTCCTCCCAGTCGGTATCCCACATGTCAACATCCAACCCGATGCCTTTCATGTAGTCGGCAACGAACGCCTGGATGGCTGCTTCGTCTCCAGTCACGCTGGGGATCGAAACCATCTTCTGCAGGAATTGGATGGCCTTGTCCTTGTTCTTGTCGATGGTGTCCAGAATGGCCTGGCGCTGCGTCGTCATCTTCAACTCCAATGTTGCAAATGGTGGAAGGCCGCCCGGCTCAAGCTGCCGCGCGGCCAAAGATCAATTCATCTGGTCAGGCAGCCACAACACCAGATCCGGCGCGGCAATCATGATGCCCATAAGCAGAATGTTGATCAGGATGAAGGGAACGGCGGCACGATATATGTCGCCCATGGTCGTGTTTTTCGGCGCGATGCCTTTCATGACGAACAGCGAGAGGCCGAAGGGCGGGGTAATCGTCGCCATCTCCAGGTTCACCATCATGATGATGCCGAACCAGATCGGATCCCAACCCATCTGATGCACGATAGGCAGGAAAATCGGGATCGTGACCAGCACTATGGACGTCTGCTCGATGAACATTCCGAGGAACATCACGATCAGCTGCATGAGGATAAGCAGCACCAACGGATGTACAGGCAGGTCGCTGGCAAGATTGGTGATCGCGCTGGTCGTACCCGAGAAGCTCAGCAATTGGCTGAACGCTGCCGACCCCGTGAGAATGATCAGGATCATGATCGAAAGCTGGGTTGCCGATCCGACACCTTGGACGAGCACCTGCCAGTTCAGCTTGCGGTAGAGGATTGCAAGAACGAATGTGAGGAACGTACCAATCGCGGCAGCTTCCGTCGGCGTCGCGGTGCCAAAGAAAATGAGGCCGATGATCATGAACACGATGCAGATCGGCGGCACGAGATAGAGAGCGGCGTCACGCAGCCGCTGTCCAAGAGGGACATGCGGGGCCTCGTAGCTCGGAGCTTCGTGAGGCCGCAACGTGGCTCGAATGACCAGGTAGCCGATGCACAGGATTGCCAGAAGGATTCCGGGCACGATGATGCCGATCAGAATCTTGGCCACCGAGAAACCGCCAAGGCTTGCCAGCACGATAGCCAACGTGCTCGGCGGAATAAGGATGGCAAGCCCACCACTGGCAAGGATAGGGCCGATCGACATCGACTTGGCGTAGCCGCGCCGCTCCATCTCAGGGGTCAAGGTCGAGCCCAACATGGCGACGGAACCCATTGCCATGCCGGTGAGTGTTCCAAGCAGCGCGCCGGCGCCAATGGCGAGAACCGACAGCCGTCCGGCGACAAAGCCTAACCACTGGTCGAGCACCTCGATCATTCGCTGAGCGATGCCCGAATGGAACATGATCGCGCCCATCAGGATGAACATCGGAACCGGCACGAGCACGAAGGTCGAAATCGAACTGTCGATGCTCAAAATGAGCTGGTTGAAGCCGGAAACGCCGCCCCAGAGGTAGAACACGCCAGCCAGGTTGACCAACAGGAAGGCAATGGCGACCGGCAAGCCGATGATCATCAGCGTGCCAAGGCCGGCAAAGAAAAGAATAAGGAATTGCCACCAGAGCATGACGATCAGGCCTCCAGTCGAGGTGTGTCGGAAATGACGGCTTCGCCCCTGAGGAAGCGCAGCGCCCGTCTCAGGAATTCAATGCCGAGAAGCAGGCAGCCAAGCGGGATGACCCACAGATTTACTGCGCGTGGAATCTCGATTTCAGCCGCGATCAGAATGCCGCGTTGCAGGGACAGCAGAACCGCCTGCGTCGCAAACCATGTGATTACGAAGCAAACGGCCGCTCCGATCAGCGAGCTGACAAACATCACGATGCGCTGAACATTCGGGCGCAAATTTCCGATGACTATGTCGACCGAAACATGGCCGTCGCGTCTAAGGACCCAGGCTGCACCAAGGAAGGTGATGTAGACCATCATGGTGCCGCTGATCTGATCTATGCCGAGAATTCCGTGATTGAAGAAGGCTCTCAAAGCCACCTTCAGCACGGTTGCCAGCATCATCACAACCAGCAAGACGCCAGCCACGACGGCGAAAAAATCGAGGACGAAATCGAATGAGCGTTCAAGCTTGCTCATGGGGAACCTGACTGTTTGGTTGTGAGGCGGACCCGGCATTCGGAAAGCCCGGCTCGATTTGTTGCTCTTGAAAACCTGGATCTGATGGCTTCCGAGCTTGGCTACCGCAACGATCAGGCCAAATTCGACCTGATCGAAAAATTCCTTGCGATACATTTGATCAGCATTGTCGCCACGGCGTCAGACTGTTCTGAAACGAAAATGCCAGCCGGAGTTTCCGACTGGCATCTGGTGTCACTTGGCAGCAAACAACGCTTTGACTTCCGCGATGCGGTCGGCGCCGAGCACGGACTCGTAGTAGGCCCACAACGCATCGTTGGCGACCTCGGTCCAGCGCTTGGATTCCTCGTCGGAAATGTTGAGAATTTCCATTCCGTCCTTGGTCATGATCGCCTCTTGTTCCTTCTGGTTCTTGTCGAACCAGTCGAGGGCGAACTGCTGGGTTTCAGCGATAGCCTTCAGCAGGATTTCCTGGACTTCCGGCGACAGGCTCTCCCACTTGGCGAGGTTCATGGCAACGCTACCGCCGCTGCGATACATCGGCTTGTTGATCATGTACTTGGTGACGGTCTGCCAATTGTAGCGTGTGAAAGCGTCAGCCACCGGCCAGCTGAAACCTTCGACGGTGCCGCGATCCATGGCCAGGAAGATTTCCGACGGCGGCAGCGTAACGGATTCCGCTCCAACGGCCTGTACGAAATGGCGCGTAAGCGGAGCAACGCGCAGCTTCTTACCCTTCAGGTCGTCGATCGATTTGACCGGAAAGTTCGTGGAAATGTAGTGAGCGCCTTCACCCGGATCGCCGGCGGCATGACCGAGGTAGCGCACGCCCTTCGCTGCGTAGATCTTGGTCATATAGTCGTAAAGCGCAGAGCCGGGTCCGCCATCCGGAACCGTCAGCGGCGAGAGTTCGGTGATATCGCCACCCGGCACAACACCGGCCCAATAATTGGGAGCGCCGTACCAGACATCGAAAACGCCATTGACCAGAGCTTCCGGCTGATCGAACGGCGGCAGAACGTCGTCAGCACCGATATAGGTGATGGACACCTTGCCTTCGCCAAGGCGATTGACGTTTTCCATGAAGTTCTTGCCGACCTCGGCCGTTGGCGAAAAGCCCGGAGCCCAGGCGCCGACCATCTTGAGCGTGACGGCATCGTCAGCGCGAGCGGCGCTGCCCAGCAGAGCCAAACCTACGGCTAGTGTGGCACAGCCGCGCGCAAAGGTTTTCATTGCAAACATCAATCTCTCTCCCATCGGCGCAGCGGCTGCCGCGCTGGTTACAATTGCCTAGCCTTTCACAAGGGGATCCTCTATCCGGCAGCTTGATTTAATGCGCGGCAATCGCATTTGTCTACAATTTTTTTTCTATTGCATACAAACAATGGCTCGACTAGTTTGACTTGCATAGACGGCCATTGCCGCAGTTTCATATTGGTGGCGAATACCCCGTCGGATCTTCGCTTTCGAACAGAGGAACCGATGAGACCAGCATCATTTGAGTACCATCGAGCCACATCACTCGATCATGCCCTTGAACTTCTTCATCAGTTTGGAGACGAAGGTCGCCCGATCGCGGGTGGGCAAAGCCTCGTGCCGATGATGAATTTCCGCTTGGCTCGGCCGGGCCATCTTGTCGATATCAACAGGCTGCCGCTGAATGTCATCGAGATTGACGGCCCGGTGCTGCGCATCGGTGCACTGACCCGGCACATCGCCTATTTCGACAATCCGCTGATTGCGAAGTATTTCCCGGCCTTCCTCGATGCCGTCCACTACATCGGGCATCCGACAATTCGGCGCAACGGTTCAATCGGGGGCAGCATTTCTCACGCGGACCCGACCGCGGAACTGCCGGCGGTCGCTGTTTTGTACGATGCAGACATTGTCGTTCGCTCATTGGAAACCACACGCAAGATCAACGCGGCGGAGTTCTTCCTGAGCGCGTATGTCACCGCGCTCGAGCCGGGCGAGATGGTCGTGGCCATCGCGCTTCCTCTGCCACCCGAGGCATTTACCGGCAGCTTCGTGGAGCTGAGCGAACGCAGCGGAGATTTCGGCATGGCCTCTATCGGCATCACGCTTGAATTTGCCGATGGCGCCATCACTAAGGCCGCCATGGTCTGCTCGGGAGCCGACCTGTTTCCGATTCGCGCACCCGAAATCGAGGAGTATCTTGTCGGCAAGCCTCTGGCATCACCAGGCTCGGCCGAAGCCGGCGCGATCTTTGCCGCATCGATCGACCCGGCCGACGATCACATTGCATCGGCAGAGTATCGCCGCGGCCTTATTGCGGAACTGACGCGACGCGCTATCGACATCGCCTGCACGCGAGCGCTGGAAAGATCATGATCGAAATTACACTTGAAGTGAATGGCGTGAAAAAGACGCTCAGCGTTGAGCCAAGGCGCTTGCTCGCCGACGTGCTGCGTCACGAGTTCGGGATGTCGGGTGTCCATATCGGCTGCGCCCACGGAGCCTGCGGCTGCTGCACGGTGCATCTTGACGGAACGCCTCGCCTCTCTTGCCTGACGTTTGCCGTTCAATGCGACAACTCGTCGATCAGCACGGTGGAAAGCCTTGGCGGAACGACCGCCGATCATCCTTTGCAGAAAGCGTTCAGGAGCGAGCACGGCCTGCAATGCGGCTATTGCACGCCGGGGTTTCTGATGACCTTGGTGCCATTCGTCGATGAAATGGTGATCCAGAAACGTATTCCGGAGGACGAGGAAATCCGGGAAGCCATGAGCGGCAACATATGCCGCTGCACCGGTTACCACGGCATCGTCTCGGCGGTCCGCAAGGCGGTTACCGATGGCCTGAAATCGGGAGCGGCATAAGATGAACGCGGAACGTCCCAAATTCATCGGAGCCCGTGTTCAGCGCTTCGAAGACATCAGGCTGCTTTCGGGAACCGCGCGCTACATCGCGGATATCGACCTTCCCAACATGCTGCATCTGACGTTTGTGCGGGCTGAAACCGCCCATGCGAACATTGTCGACATAGACAGTTCCGGCCTTGCCGACCTCGGTTTCCCAACCTGGGTTTTCACGGGCAAGGACACCGCTGGCCTCTCGATGAAGGCGCATCAGGACTACCCCGAAATGCAGTACTCCGAGCAGCCGCTGCTGGCCGAAGGAAAAGTGCGTTTTGTCGGCGAACCCGTAGCCGTGGTTCTGGCTGAAGATGCCTACAAGGCCGAGGATGCGGCCGAGCACCTGCTTGTCGACTACGATCTTCTTCCCGTCGTCGGCAACATGGAACAGGCGCGCGATCCTTCGATACCGCCGCTCTTTGACGGCTGGTCCAGCAATGTGATCGTGCAGCGCGGAATGAAGGGCGGAGATATCGAGGCTGCAAAAGCGGCAGCCGCGCATGTCTTCAAGCGCACCTACAAGACACAACGCCAGGCTGGCGTGCCCATGGAAGGGCGAGGTGTCGTCGCCTACTACAACCCTGCCGATCGCGTGCTGACGGTGTGGTCGTCCACCCAGATGCCCCACCTCGTGCGCACCTACATTTCCGAAGAGCTTGGGCTGCCGGAGTCGCGCATTCGCGTGGTAGCTCCGGACGTCGGCGGCGGCTTCGGCGTAAAGGGGCAGGTCTTTGGCGATGAAATCCTGATCGGCTGGCTGGCCATGAAGACAGGCCGTCCGGTCAGGTGGATAGAGGACAGGCGTGAGCATCTGATTGCCTCGATCCACGCGCGCGATCATCAACACACGTTGGAAGCCTATGTCTCGGCCGACGGGCGTCTGCTTGGCCTTAAGGCGGACATTACCGTCGACAACGGCGCTTACTCGACCTACCCCTTCACCTCTGCCGGTGAGCCGGGCATGGTCGGAAAGGTGCTGCCTGGCCCTTACGACTTCCGCGCCTATGAGGCGACTTTCCGTGCGGTTGCGACCAACAAGTGCCCGATCGGTACCTATCGCGGCGTTGCACGTCCCTCGGCGGTGTTTTCCCAGGAGCGCCTGATGGACGACATCGCGAAAGAGTTGGGGCTGGATCCGTTCGAATTCCGTCTCAAGAACATCATTCGCCAGTTCCCCTACAAGAACGTCCTGGGCTTCACCTACGACGAAGGTTCATACGCGCAAGCCTTGGAAAAGATGCAGGTTTTGCTCGCTGACGATGTCGCGGAGGCGGAAGCCTCGCGCACGTCATCGACCAAACGTATCGGCGTTGGCATCGCCTGCTTCATCGAGCAAACCGCGCACGGCACACCGGACTTCACCCGCCGCCGCGTCCCGATTGAAACCGGATACATCGCAGCTCGCGTCGACATGGCACCCGACGGCGAGGTGACAATCGATCTTGGCCTGCAGAACCACGGCCAGGGACTTGAAACGACGATGGCGCAGGTCGCCGCCGACGCCTTGGGTATCCGGCCGGAGAATGTCTACGTGCGCCACGGCGACACCATGACGACGCCCTACTCGGTCGGCACCTGGGGAAGTCGCGGCGGGCCGCTTGGCGGCGGGGCGGTGCATGTGGCCGCTACCAAGATTGCCGACAAGCTACGCGCAATTGCGGCCCATCTGCTGCAAACAAAACCGGACCAGATCGAATTGGTCGATGGCCGCGCCGTACAACGCGACAATCCGGGCAGCTACGTCGAGATCAAGAAGCTGGCTCGCATCGCCCAACGCAATGTCGAGCAGTTGCCGGAAGGCATGGGCACCGGCCTGGAAGCGCATGCCAGCGTCGATGGCGCACCGGACGGCTGTTACTCGAATGCCGTACATGCAGCCGTGGTCGAGATCGACGTTCCGACTGGCAAGATCAAGCTGCGCCGCTTTGTCGTGGTCGAGGATTGCGGCACGATTCTGAACCCGTTGGTGGTGGATGGGCAGGTGCGCGGCGGCGTCGTCCAGGGTATCGGCTCGGCCATGCTGGAGCACTTCATCTACGACGCCGAATGCCAGCCTTTGACCACGAGCTTCGCGGATTATCTGATGCCGCTCGCACCGGAGATTCCCAATATCGAGGTCCATCACATCGAAACCCCGACACCATTAACGCCGCTTGGCGCCAAGGGCCTTGGCGAAGGCGGCGCGATCGGCCCGGCCGCCGCAATCGCAAATGCCGTCTCGAACGCGCTTGGCGTTGCGGTGACATCGACGCCGTTGAACATGAACTCCGTCTGGAAGTTGTCGCAGCATCTGCGCGAGACGGCCTAGCCCTCTTCCTCAAACAGAAAGGCCGGCGAAGATTTCCCTCGCCGGCCTTTTTTCTTCTCTGCCTGCCTGTTCAGGCAGCGGCGTTGAACTGCTCGATCAATTCGTCCCAGACGGGCACCATATCCATCAACCCATCCCAGAAAGCGGGACTACGCCCCCGGACGAAATCCTCCAGCGTCACGCCTTGCTGTTCGACCCAGGTGTAGTAGCCGAGGTTGAAAATGCGCTCGCGTTCCACGCGCGTCAGCTCCAGGAGCGTGTCCGTACCCGCACCCGCCAGATGTTCACCGAATACCTCCGCTGCGGACAGCGCGTCGAAAGCGCCATCGAACGAAGCATCGAGCACCTTCGACAGTTGCGATTCATACATCGCTGCACCATCGGTAGCGACCGTCAGGATCGCGTCGTCCGACCCTAGATCGAGATACTTGGCCAGCTTGATCGCAGCAACGATATTGGCAATCGACGACAAGCCCAGATGCGAAAACGCCTCGATCATCTCAGGCTTAAGCTTCTTGCGTCCCTGCAGATAGTCACGCCCGGCCGGAAGGTTGAACAACAGGTTCAGGCTGTCGGGCGACCTTTCCGAAACGCCGATGACATAGTCCGTGTTGAACACGTTGTGGATCAGCGGCACGTGCTTGTCGCCGATACCCTGGATGTTGTGCTCGCCAAAGCCGTTGTTGAGCAAGGTCGGGCATTCGGTAGCTTCCACTACCGCGATCTGGCAACCCAGCGCCTGCTTCAGATGATCGCCTGCGGCAAGCGTGCCCGATGAACCGGAAGCAGCCACAAACGCACGCGCCTTCAGCTTGCCGCCGGCCTTTACTGCTCCGAACACGCGCTCGAGTGCCGGCCCGGTCACTGCACGATGGATGATGTAGTTGCCGAACTCGCTGAACTGATTGAGGATGACGTTGCGCTTGTCCTTCGCGAGTTCATGGCAAGCGTCGTAGATTTCCTTGAGATTGCTTTCGCTTCCGGGCGTGCGCACGATGTCGCGCGCGTCTGCCATCCACTTTTCAAGCCAGCGAAAGCGCTCCGGGCTCATGCCTTCCGGCAGAACCGCAACGCTGCGCGCTCCAAGTATGGTCGAAATGGCAACGCCGCCGCGGCAGTAGTTGCCGGTCGATGGCCATACCGCGCGTTGGCTTTCGAGGTCGAACTGGCCTGTAACCAGACGCGGCACCAGGCATCCGTAGGCTGCCAGCACCTTGTGTGCAGCGATCATCGGGAACCTGTCGCCAAGCGCCACGACGATCTTGGCCTTCACCCCGGTCAACTCCTCCGGCAGAACCAGATGAATCGGAATGTCGGCCTGCCGACGCCGGTCCGGCCCATTGTGCCAATGGACGCGGAACAGGTTGAGCGGGTGCGCTTCGTCGGGATCAACCGTTTCCAGCGCCTTCTTCGTAGAAGCATCGATCGTTTCCGGGCGCGCCAGTTCCGCAATCTTCGGCAGGCGGATGCCAGTCTCTCTGAAGCGCGCCGTGGCACGCCGATGGACCGCCGCGTCGACTACCTCGGTGGCAAACAGGTTGCCCATGGTCTCCTCCTCTCAGGCAGGTACTGAATGATGCGCAGCCGCCAGCGGCTTGTTGTTCAGCAAGGCTTCATAGAGGTCAGGGTCTGTCGCGCCCTCGGTGCCGATCAGCAGCACCCGCGAAGCGCTATCCAGTCCCAGCTTCTGACGTATCGACTGGTCATTGGCCGCAGCTATCAGGCCGGCAGCCCCCGCCACACCGGACTCGCCGATGCGCAGTGCCTTGTCGCCGCCAACCGGGCGCGCAAGCCGCTGCAACGCATCGACCGCGTAGCCGTCATCCAGATCGAGATAGAAGTCCGCGCTCTTTTCGAGAATGTCCCAGGCCGTCAGCGACGGCTCATAGCATTCCAGCATGGCCATGACGGTCGCATCACCGGCCTCTATCGACGTGCGGCGATCCGCTTCGGCACTGACTTGCAGGCAATTGGCCTTTGCCGGCTCGACCACGATGAGCTTCGGCCGCTTGGCCCCTGCGCGATCAAGGAAATGGCCAGCGACGGCCGCGGCAAGGCCACCTACTCCACCCTGGACGAAGATGTGCGTGTAAGCGTGTTTGGCTTGCGCCGAAATCTCGTCCAGCATCAGTGAATAGCCCTGCATGACCATGCCCGGGATTTCCGTGTAACCTTCCCACGCGAAGTCCGAGACAGTTGTCCAGCCTTCGCGATCGGCTGTTTCACTGGCCTCGGCCACCGACTGGTCGTAGTTGCCGGCAGTGCGCCTGATCTCCGCCCCGAAACTGGCGATTGCCTTTTCGCGGCCTTCGGAAACACCGCTGTGAAGAAAGATCACGCAGTTGCATCCGAACATCTGCGCGCCTGCCGCGACGGAGCGACCGTGATTGCCGTCGGTGGCACAGCACACCGTCAGTTGCGCCGCGATATTCTTCACCTCATCGGTCAAAAGTTCCGCAGGTTCGACCTTGCGGTTCAGAACCTTCGCAGCGTGGTCGCGCACCAGGCGGGCAACAGCGTATGCGCCACCCAGCGCCTTGAAGCTGTAGAGGCCATAGCGCTGGCCCTCATCCTTGATGTCGATGCCGCCGATGCCGAGGCTCGTCGCAAGCCCCGGCAGGGTTTCAAGCGGGGTTGCCGCATAGATCGGGAAGGCAGGCAGGAACTCACGAACGATGTCCGCAGCGCCCTTTCCTACAATCGTGGCTTCTTCCTTGCTAAGCGGAGCATTGCGCTTCGATGAGCGGTTTTCGACAAGCTTCATTTGCGGCACCTCATATCCTCATGCGCGCGCCGTTTCTCAACGGATCTCCGGGCACAGTTTTCCCCTGCCCGCGCCGACAGGCACGGACTTCCAAATCCTCCAGCCAGACTGGCTAGTTGGCTATTCCGCGATCTCGCTTTCCAGCGCCAGAAACACATCTGCCGCCCGACCGGCAACGAGATCGACATGCTGTCGCATCAGGCTATGGGCGGTGTCTTCGTCTCCAGCCTTTATCGCATCTGCAATGCGGTTATGTTCGATGACCGACCTTTGCATGCTCCTGGGCTGCGTGGTGATATGGCGGCGATACGCGTTCAGCCGATTGCGCAGCTTGCGGCTTTCTTCCTGCAGGAACTCGTTTCGCGAACCCCGGAAAATGGTTTCATGGAACAGGTTGTTGGCAGCGTAGAACCCGTCATGGTCCTCCTTGTTCGCCAACGTGTCGCATTCCTTGTTCCACTTGCGCATTTCGGCGATCTCGGTCGTTGTCATGCGTCGCGCGGAGAGCCGTGCCGACAAGCCTTCGTACTCGGCCATCACCTGGAACATCTCGATCAGTTCCGCCGTCGTCAGCCGCTTGACCGTAGCGCCCTGATTTTTCCGGATCTCGATCAAACCGCTCGACGCGAGATGACGCAGCGCCTCACGCACCGGAGTGCGGGAAACCTCGAAGCGGCGTGCCAGCGACTGCTCATCAAGCCTGTCGCCGGGTTTGAGGATGCTGTTGAGGATATCGTCCTCGAGCAGCCTGACCAGACCGTCGGTCGAAAGCCTGGCCTCCTTCTCGCCGTTGATCACTTCGCTCAATGCCGCCTCCTCGATCTGTCGTGTTCCGATGCTAGATGCATCCTTGCCAGATTTGATGCAAGCGCCGTTCATATAGTCAATCAAGACTACTGCTTTACCGTTATCACGAGACACATGCTCTGATCCTTGCCTTCATTGATCGTGTAGTGGGGGTCGCCTGGTTCAAACAGTACTGACTCTCCCTTCGTCAGGGTAAAGCGCTCCTTGCCGGTATCGAAGGTCATCTGGCCTTCAACGACGTAGAAGACCTGCGACCAGTCGTCATGGTGGTGAAGCTCGCCGCCACCGCCGACAGGCGCTTTCGAGACCTGGACGCAGAAGTTGCTTCCCTGGAAGGGCACGATATCAAGCACGTTCAAGCCGCCGAAATGATTGGGTGGCGTAACGCCTGTGGCATTGCCATTCTTCCATATATTCATGTTGTTTCCTCAATAACTTAAACAACTAACTTAAGCTGGCGTCTCAGGAAATGTAGGCCATATACGGGCTGATGACGCTGCGCACCGGAACCTGGATGATCGCCGGCTTGCCGCTGGCTATGGCGTCGCCAAGAGCTTTCTTGATCTCGGCGGGATCGCGGGCGAAGTAGCCCCGCCCACCAAGCCCTTCGGCAACCTTGGTCCAGTCCCGGCGCGGCAGTTTCATCTCGTAGGTTTCGCCAAAGATCTGTTCCTGCGGCAAGGCGATTGCGCCCCACATCTCATCGTCGAGCACGACGATGATGAAGGCACGTCCGTACCGCTCGGCGGTATCAAGTTCCGAAATGTGGAAGCCGACGCCGCCGTCTCCGACGAAAACAACGACTGGCGCTTTCGGGTCGGCAAAGCTTGCGCCGGCGCCATACGGCACTTCCGCCCCTAGAGCACCCGACTGGCCTGCCCTGAGATAGCGGCCCGGAGCGGCAATGCGCAGGCGCGCATCAGCCCAGAAGTCGATATTGCCGTGGGAAGTCACATAGATCGTGTTGTCCGGCGCAGCCTCGCTCACTGCATCAACCGCGGCAATGGGATGGATGCCTGCAGCGTCGCCCTGGCCAAGTTGCGCCGCGCGCTCCTTGTTCCATGCGTCCACAAGGCCAGCAGTCCATTTCCCGTCCGCTTTCGATGCCGGCAGGCCAGCCAGCAATTCTAAGAAGGCTGCCGGTGACGCGTTGACGGCTATATCCGCACGTTTGTTACGGTGCAGCAGTTCCTGATCTGAACAGACCTGGATAATGCGCGCTCCTGCGCCCACCGAGTCGCCGAATTCCAGATCGAACTCGAAGTGGTGGCCAAGCACCACAACGCAATCTGCATCCGCCAAAGCCTGCTTCAACGTCGCATTGCAGGGTATGTAGGCGGGGCCGACCCAGTTGGGGTGGAGTTCACTGACGATACCGCGTGCCAGCCGCATCGTTGCAAAGGCAAGGTTGTGCTTCTCGATCGTCTCGACAAGACGCTCGGAGCGATGCCAGAACAATTCGTCGCCAAGGATCAGCAGCGGCTTCTTCGAGTTACCAAGCAGCTTGATCGCTGCGTCGGCATCGCTGGCGGAAACGCCGGGCGTGCCGGGAAGCGGCGGGCATGTGCCGACCGCCTCGGATGCGAGAGGCGTCGACAGAATGTCAGACGGGACCTCCAGAAACACCGGTCCCGGACGGCCGGCCCACATTTTGCGCCAGGCGATGTCGAGATATTCCTGCAACCGATTGGGGTCGGTGCAACGCGCGGCCCACTTGGTCACATTCTTCATGATCGGCAAGACATCGTAGGCCATGCCAGCGCCGCGCTCGTCGGACTTGGTTCCAGCCTTTGCGCCGACAATGATGATCGGAGTTCCGGCGAGAGTCGCCACCAAACTCGGAGTTACCGCATTGGTGACGCCCGGACCGAGCGTGACAACGGCTGCACCAGCCTTACCGGTCACGCGGGACTGGGCCTCGGCCATGAAACAGGCCGCCGCCTCGTGGCGGGCGTGGATAAGCGCAAGCCCCTGGTTTGCACAGGCGCGATACACCGCATTGATAGGGCCGCCGGAAACCGAGAAGACATTCTTGACGCCGGCATTTTTCAGCCAGGCGACAATGGCTCCGCCTCCATCCATGCGGTCGTTTTTCTGAGGCTTGTTATCAGTATGCACGAGATTTTCCTCCGTCGAGGGCGATGGCTGTTCCGGTGATGAAACCGGCACGCTCGGATGCGAGCATGGCCACCATCGCGCCGAAATCATTTGGGTCCCCGAACTTGCCGGTCGGCACTTCAGCCAGCCAAAGCGCCTCTGCGGCAGCTCGATCGAGACCGTCAATTTCCATGCTGGATTTGACCAAATATTCCATACGGTCGGTGGCGAAAGGACCGGGGCACAGGCAGTTGACCATGATGCCCTCGTGGGCGAATTCGATGGACAACGATTTGGCCAGGCCGACAACCGCAAGGCGCACGGAATCCGACAGGACCATGTTGGGCTGAACGACCTTCACGCCGACGGTGGTCACGAAGATGATCCGGCCCCAGCCACCGGCCCGCATATGCGGCAGCACGGCATGAGACAGGTCCACCAACGGCAGCAGGCTCTCATTCAATGCCTGCTCCCAACCCTCGCGGGGAACGCTCAGGAACGGTCCGGCCGCTGGCCCGCCGGTGTTGCCGACGAAAATATCGAGACCGCCGAACTTTGCCACGACCTCATCTACCGCCGGCGTGAGCGTTGTGCGGTCGGTTAAATCCATGGGAACGGCCAGCACGTCAGCCGCGCCGGCCTGCTTCAACTCGGTCAGGAAATCCTGCATTGCGGCAACGTTGCGTCCGGCAACCGCCACGCGAGCGCCCTCCGCGGCAAGCGAGAGCGCAGACGCTCTCCCCAGGCCACGTGACGCCGCCGTTACCAGTGCACGCCGACCTTTTAGTCCGAGTTCCATTCAGAAATCGCTCCCATTTTTTCCTTGGTTTTGGCTACCAACGTGTGAGCATGTTGTCAATTTATGTAGACAATCTTTTTTCTCTTGCATACAAAATTGTTTGATGTTCATTGCAAAGCAAGCTTGAAGCACCCACTTCTGAGGGAGACCTATCGTGAACGAACGCGTCATTATTCCTATTGTGGTTGGCACGAAGATCCTGAGTGAAGGCTCGGACGGCATCGGCCAATCGGTGGATCCCGCGACCGGGGAAGTCGTCGCAACGTTTGCACGCGCCGGCGAAGCCGAGGTTGAGATGGCTGTCGCGGCAGCACGCGAAGCTTTCGACAACGGCCCGTGGCGGCGCATGCGTCCGTTTGAGCGTGGGCGCATCCTTCATCGCATTGGTGAATTGATGCTCCAGAAGCGTGACGAGATCGCGCGCAAGGAAAGCATGGACAGCGGCAAGCCGCTGCGTGACTCCTATTGGGAGGTCGACTGCTCGGCTCGCTTCTTCGAATTCTATGGTGGGGCCGCCGACAAGCTGCACGGCAATTCCATTCCGCTTGGCCCCGATTGGTCGGACTGGACCGTCAAGGAAGGCATTGGCGTAAGCTTGCACATCATTCCCTGGAACTACCCGTTCCAGCTCATTGCTCGTGGCGTGGCCCCTGCCCTTGCCGCCGGTTGCGCGGTCATCATCAAGCCGTCCGCCGATACGCCGGTTACAGCGTATGAATTCGTAAAAATTTGCCAGGAAGCCGGCCTGCCCGAAGGTCTGGTGAACCTTGTCAACGGTCGCGGTTCGGTCGCGGGCGATCTGCTCGCGCGCCATAAAGGGGTCGACCAGATTACGTTCACGGGCTCGGTGCCGACCGGGGAACGCGTGCTGGTAGCAGCCGCTTCCCATGCCATCCCCTGCAACATGGAACTCGGCGGCAAGTCACCCCAGATCCTGTTTGCCGACGCCGATCTGGACAGGTCGCTTCCTATTATTGCAGGTGGCTTCCTCACGCACTGCGGTCAGGTCTGCAACGCTGGCACACGTCTCTTTGTAGAGCGTTCCATTCACGACAAGGTCGTGGAAAAGCTGCATTCCCGGATCAAGTCGATGAAGCTTGGCGCGGGTGTCGAGGACCCCGACATGGGACCTCTTATCAGCCGGTCGCACAAGTCGGATGTCGAGCGCTACTATGACATCGCGCGCAAGGATGGCGAACTTTTGCTTGGCGCCGAAGTGCCGACGGCGGCAGCCCTTGCAAACGGTGCTTTCGTACGTCCCGGTCTGGTGGTGGGCGCCAACAACAGCACGCAGATCGCACGCGAGGAAATCTTCGGGCCGATCCTGACAGTGATCCCGTTCGATACCGCATCAGAGGCAATCGATGGGGCAAATGACTCGCCGTTCGGGCTCGTCGCCGGCATCCACACCTCCAACATCGACAAAGCGCTGGGCGTCGGATCGAGGTTGCAGGTCGGACAGGTCTGGATCAATTCCTTCGGAGTAGGACTGGACGTCGAATTCCCGTTTGGCGGCTACAAGCTCTCCGGCTATGGCCGCGAAAAGGGTCTGGAGGCGCTTGCCGCCTACCAGCAGGTCAAGAACATCGCCATCCATCATCCCCTGCCCAGCTGAAACGGGCACGAACTGCTGACGCAGACCCCTTAAGCGCGAACGCACATACCATCCTGGTCGAGGGTTCGTTCGCGCCGAGTTTTCCGGAAAATGTCAAAGAGGAGCAGACATGTCGCTGGTTATCGAAGGTGAAGAGCATATCAAGGCGCCGATTGAGAAGGTGTGGGCCGCGCTCAACGAACCGGAAATCCTGCAATCGTCGATCCCCGGCTGCACCGATCTGGTCAAGACGTCCGACAACAACATGAAAGCGACCGTCGTCCTTGCCGTTGGCCCTATCAAGGCCAAATTCGCCGGAGAAGTGACCCTCACCAACATCCAGGCACCGAATTCCTACACCATACAGGGTGAAGGCAAAGGCGGCATTGCCGGCTTCGCCAAGGGAGGTGCCGACGTGGCGCTGACGGCGATCAGCCCGGAAGAAACGCTGTTGAAATATCAGGCACGCGCCGATGTGGGCGGCAAGATTGCACAGCTTGGCAGCCGCCTCATCGTCTCGACCTCGAAAAAGCTGGCAGGCGAATTCTTCTCGAATTTCAACAAGACCATTTCTGAGCAGAACTGACTGCCGACGCTACATAGGCAGGGCAGCGGAGCCGGCAGACCCACAACTTGTGAGGGGCATGCCGGCCTCGCACTCGTCCGGGTCCAGCTTCCCGCGGGTCCACGGTCTCTTGGCAGAAAGTGCAATGGCGCATCGCGATAGCGTTGGTTTTCAAGGCTTTTCGCAAGCAGACCTTGCACAGCTCGCAGACCCTGAACGCCACTAAGTCTTGACGCGCTCATGCATCGCGCGTTAGGCCGTCATACATATCTCACCACCTCAGATTGGCTTTCAAGCAATGGAAATCTTCACCGCGGCAGGGTTCACCGCTCTCCTCCAGGTAATTGCAATCGATCTTGTACTGGCGGGAGACAACGCAATCGTCATCGGGCTCGCTGCCGCAGGCCTGCCCGCCGAGCAGCGGAAGAAAGCAATCCTCATCGGCGTCATCGCCGCGACTGTCCTGCGCATTGGCTTTGCCATCATCACCGTCCAGCTCCTTGCGATACTCGGCCTTCTACTCGTTGGCGGCATCCTGCTGCTTTGGGTGTGCTGGAAGATGTGGCGCGAGCTGCGCACCTCGCACGAAGATGAACACGAAGCGACCGAGGCATTGTCCGACTCCGACCTGGACGGCGACAGGGTGGTGGCTGGCAAGGCAAGGAAGAAGACACTTGCCCAGGCAGCGACGCAGATCGTCATCGCCGACGTCTCCATGTCGCTCGACAACGTGTTGGCAGTCGCCGGTGCGGCCCGCGACCACCTTACAGTTCTGATCATCGGCCTTGTCCTGTCGATCGCCCTGATGGGTCTGGCGGCGACTTTCATCGCCAAGTTGCTGCATCGCTATCGCTGGATCGCCTATGTCGGCCTGCTGATCATCCTCTATGTCGCGCTTGACATGATCTACCGCGGCACGGTCGAGGTCTGGCCGCATCTGAGCGTTGCCCTCGCCTAGACAACCAAGGCAAACCATATCCATGCGGCGGGAACTGTGATAACAGGCCCGCCGCAATCACTTTTTCTGGAAAATTTGCATGTCCACCCCCCGCGTGAGCTTCGTCAGCCTCGGATGCCCAAAGGCACTCGTGGATTCCGAGCGCATCATCACCCGCCTGCGCGCCGAAGGCTACGAGATCGCCCGCAAACATGACGGCGCAGACCTCGTTGTCGTCAATACCTGCGGATTCCTCGATTCAGCGCGCGAAGAGTCGCTCGGCGCGATCGGCACGGCGCTCAAGGAAAACGGCAAGGTCATCGTTACCGGCTGCATGGGGGCGACGCCGGACCTGATCCGCGAAAAGCATCCCAACGTCTTGGCGATCACGGGCCCACAGGCTTACGAAAGCGTCATGGCTGCGGTGCATGAAGCGGCCCCGCCCGCGCATGATCCCTATGTCGATCTGCTGCCGCCGCAGGGCGTCAAGCTGACGCCGCGCCACTACGCCTATCTGAAGATTTCCGAGGGCTGCAACAACCGATGCACCTTCTGCATCATCCCGGCGCTGCGCGGTGATCTGGTCTCGCGCCCGGCCGCCGACGTGCTGCGCGAAGCGGAAAAACTAGCCAAAGCAGGCGTGAAGGAAATCCTCGTCATCTCGCAAGACACCAGCGCGTACGGCGTCGACATCAAGTATCAGACAAGCGTCTGGCAGGACCGCGAAGTTCGCGCGAAATTCCTCGACCTCTCCGAGGAACTGGGCAAGCTCGGCGTTTGGGTGCGCATGCACTACGTCTACCCCTATCCGCACGTCGCCGACGTCATTCCGCTGATGGCGGACGGCAAGATCCTGCCCTATCTCGACATCCCATTCCAGCACGCCTCACCGCAAGTGTTGAAGAACATGCGCCGGCCAGCACATGGCGAAAAGACGCTGGACCGCATTCGCTCATGGCGCGAGGTTTGCCCGGACCTAGCGATCCGCTCCACCTTCATCGTCGGCTTCCCCGGCGAAACGGAGGAAGATTTCGAGATGCTGCTGGACTGGCTGGACGAGGCGAAGATCGATCGCGCCGGCTGCTTCAAGTATGAACCTGTCGGAGGCGCGCGCTCCAACGATCTCGGCCTCGAGCAAGTGCCACAGGAAATCAAGGAAGCGCGCTGGCATCGCTTCATGCAGCGGCAGCAGAAGATTTCCGCGGCTCAGTTGGCAAAGAAAGTCGGCAAGCGCCTGCCCGTCATCATCGATGAAGCGCATGGCAACGCGGGCAAGGGTCGCACCAAGTACGACGCGCCGGAAATCGACGGGTCGGTGCACATCCAGTCACGCCGGCCGCTGCGCACCGGCGACATCGTCACGGTGAAGATCGAGCGCAGCGACGCTTACGATCTTTACGGCACGGCCGTCTGACCCTTTAGACAAATCCATGAACGCAAAAAGGGCGCCTCGCGGCGCCCTTTTCACTATTACGGTTGAACGCGTGCCTTATTGAGGCAGCTTGTCGTCCACGCCCTTGATGTAGAAGTTCATGCCGAGCAGCGTCTTGTCATCGGCAACTTCTCCGTCCTTCAGCCACTCGCTGCCGTCCTGCTTGGCAACAGGTCCGGTGAAGGGGTTCCAGCCGCCAGCGATCTTGGCTTCGGTCTCCTTGGCCTTGGCTGCGACATCGTCAGGCAGGTTGGTGTAAGGCGCCATGTGCACCGCGCCTTCCTTGATGCCTTCCCAGCGGTCTTCCGGTTTCCAGGTGCCGGCGAGCACTTCGCCGATGCGCTCGATATAGTACGGACCCCAATCGTCGACGATTGCGGTGTACTGCGACTTAGGCGCAAAGGTGATCATGTCCGAAGCCTGACCGAAGCCATGCAGGCCACGCTCCTGGGCAACCTGCAGCGGCGCGGTCGAATCGGTGTGCTGCACGATGATGTCGGCGCCCTGGTCGAACAGGGCCTTGGCAGCGTCGGCTTCCTTGCCGGGATCGAACCACGAGTTGACCCAGACGATCTTGACCTTGAAGTCAGGATTGACGGACTGCGCACCCAGCATGAAGGCGTTGATGCCCATCACGACTTCCGGGATAGGGAACGACACGATGTAACCGGCGACGCCTGCCTTCGACTGCTTGGCAGCGATCTGGCCGATCACGTAGCGGCCTTCATAGAAGCGCGCGTTGTAGATGCCCAGATTGTCGCCCATCTTGTAGCCGGTGGCGTGCTCGAACTTGATGTCCGGGAACTTCGCAGCGACCTTGACCTCGGCGTCCATGAAGCCGAACGAGGTTCCGAAGATGATCTTGCAGCCTTGACGGGCAAGGCGCTCGAAGGCGCGCTCTGCGTCCGGACCTTCCGCGACGTTCTCGAGGTAGGCCGTCTCGACCTTGTCGCCGAATTGCTTCTCTACCGCGAGACGCCCCTGGTCGTGCTGATAGGAATAACCGAAGTCGCCGATCGGACCGACATAGACCCAGCAGGCCTTCAGTTTTTCCTGTGCTTGCGCTGCCGCAGCAAAGGAAAGCGTCGCAGCCGTAGCTGCAAGCGCAATAAGCAGTTTTTTCATCATGTTACCTCTCTGTGTTTAGCCATTTGGCTTCTGCTTGTTGTTAGCGATCTGGCACGAATGGCTGCCCAAGGGAAGCAGGCGTATTCATCATGGTCAGGCGCTTGTTGCGCGAGATTAGAACAAGAACCACGATGGTTGCCAGATAGGGCAGCGAAGAAAGAAACTGCGAAGGCACAGGAATGCCAAAAGCCTGTGCATGAAGCTGGCCGATCCACACCGCGCCAAAGATGTAGGCGCCTGCGAGCACCCTGAGCGGACGCCACGAAGCGAACACGACGAGCGCAAGCGCGATCCAGCCGCGACCGGCGGTCATGTTCTCGACCCACTGCGGCGTGTAGACCAGCGACAGATGAGCACCGGCAAGACCGGCACAGGCGCCGCCGAAAATCACCGCCAGATAGCGATAGCGGATAACCTGGATGCCAAGCGCGTGGGCAGAAGTGTGGCTGTCGCCAATCGAACGCAGCGTAAGTCCGGTCCTGGTCCTGAACAGGAACCAGGCAACCGCGATCACCAGAACGATGGACAAATAGAAGATCGGATCCTGGCCGAACAGCAACCTGCCGATCACCGGGATATCCGTCAGCACCGGAATGTAGAGGTTGGGCAGGCGTTCGCCGGGAAGACCGACGAAGTTCGTGCCCATCATGCCGGACAGGCCAAGGCCCAGGATCGTCAACGAAAGGCCGGTCGCCACCTGGTTGGTGGCAAGCGAGAGCGTCATCACCGCAAACAGCAGCGAGAACAACGCACCGAGCGCAATGCCCGCGAACAGGCCGATCCACGGATTTCCGGTCAGATACGCAGCACCGAAACCGCCGATGGTTCCCATCACCATCATGCCTTCAACGCCAAGGTTGAGAACGCCGGAGCGCTCGACCACCAGTTCACCGATTGCAGCGATCAGCAGCGGGGTAGCGGCCGTGGCAATCGTCATCAATATGTTGACGGTGATATCCATCAGCGTGCCTCCTCAAGCTTTGCCGCGACTTGCGGTTTGGATGCCCCAAGCCCAACCAGCCGGATGCGGTAGTGGATCAGCGTGTCGCAACCGAGCACGAAAAACAGCAGCATGCCCTGGAAAACCCGGGCAACCTTGTCGGAAATGCCGAGCACGCTTTGGGCTGCCTCGCCACCGAGATAAGTGAGACCCAGCACCAAACCCGCAGCGACAATGCCAAGCGGGTTAAGACGCCCAAGGAAGGCAACGATGATGGCTGTGAAGCCGTAGCCGGGCGATATGCTCGGCTGAAGCTGGCCGATCGCGCCAGAAACCTCGGAAATTCCGGCGAGACCCGCCAGCGCGCCCGAAAGCATGAACGCGAAGAACACCATGCGGTTCAGACTGAAACCTGCGAAGCGCCCTGCCCGCGGGCTGGAACCAAGCACCCGAACTTCGAAGCCCTTCAGCATCCGGCTCATCATGAACCAGACCAGTACGGCGGCGATGAGGGCAAACACAAAACCCAGATTGGCTCGGCCCGACATCGGCATCAGTTCCGGCAAGACCGCCGAACTGTTGAACTGCACCGTTTGCGGGAAGTTGAAACCTTTCGGATCGCGCCAGGGGCCACGGACCATCCAGTCCAGGAAGAGTTGGGCGACATAGACCAGCATCAGGCTGGTCAGGATTTCATTGGTGCCGAAACGCGCCTTCAGGAATGCCGGTATGCCGGCGTAGAGCGCCCCGCCGACCATGCCCATGAGAAGCATCATCGGCAATACGAACGGCCCCTGCAATTCCGGGTAAAGGACCGGGACGATCGAACCGATAATCGCGCCGAAGACAAATTGTCCTTCCGCTCCAATGTTCCAGATATTGGCCCGGTAGCAGATGGAAAGCCCGACCGCGATAAGGATCAGCGGCGCTGCCTTGATCGCCAGTTCGTGGATCTGCCACACCTCGGTAATCGGCGAAATGAAGTAGGTGAAGAGCGCCGTTGCCGGATTGACGCCGAGAAAGGCGAACATGATCGCACCAGCGATGATCGTCAGTGCAAAGGCGATGAACGGCGACAGCATCGAAAACAGCATCGAGCGCTGCGGGCGTTTTACCAGTTCAAGGCGCATCACGCGACCTCCGCTGCATGTTCGGGATGGCCGGTCTCGGCGCCACCCATCAGCAAGCCCACCTTTTCGAAGGTGGCTTCGGCAATGGGCATTGGTTTCGACAATTCGCCGTGGTGCATGACGGCAATCGAGTCGGAAATCTCGAACAATTCATCAAGGTCCTGGCTGATCACCAGGACGGCCGACCCGCTGCGCGCCAGTTCGATCAGCGCCTGTCGGATATGCGCGGCAGCGCCGGCATCGACACCCCATGTCGGCTGGTTGACCACCATGACGGAAGGCTTGCGGTCGAGTTCGCGCCCGACGATGAACTTCTGCAGATTGCCGCCGGATAGCGCGGCTGCTTCCGGGTCAGGAGCGCTCTTGCGAACGTCCATCACCTCGATAATCCGCTGAGCGGCGCTGTAGATGCTACTGCTGTTGACCATGCCGCCCGCTCCGACGAACATTTTTCCATCGGTTGCATGGCGCGACAAAAGCAGGTTTTCAGACAGTTTCATGCGCGGGGCCGCACCGTGACCAAGCCGCTCTTCCGGTACGAATGCGGCTCCGAGAAGCCGCCTGCCCGTTATGCTAAGTCCGCCGGCGTTCTTGCCGCGTATGCGCACCGAAGCGGTATCGTTCTGCAGCACTTCACCTGAAACCGCTTCGAAGAATTCGCCCTGGCCGTTTCCAGCCACGCCGGCGATGCCGATGACCTCGCCGGCGCGAACCGACAGGTTGATGTTCTTCAAGGGAATGGAAAACGGCGTTGCCGGCTGGCGGTTGAGATTGACGACCTCAAGCAGCGACTGCGCTTTCTCAATCCCTTCGACCGGCTGGCGCACAACCGCATGGACCTCGTTGCCCACCATCATTCGCGCCAACGATGCAGCGGTTTCCTCGCGTGGATTGCAATGGCCAACCACCTTGCCGTGCCGCAGCACCGTGGCGCGGTCGCACATGCGCTTCACCTCTTCGAGGCGATGCGAGATGTAGAGGATCGATTTGCCCTCAGAGCGCAGCCGTTCCAGCGTTTCGAACAGCTTGTCCGCTTCCTGCGGCGTCAAAACCGAAGTCGGCTCGTCGAGAATGATGAGCTGCGGCGTCTGCAGAAGGCAGCGGATGATCTCGATACGCTGGCGCTCGCCCACCGACAGATCGCCGACCAGCGAATCAGGATCGAGCGGCAGGCCGTAGCTGTAGGAAAGCGCCCTCGCCTTGGCGGCAATGGTGCCGATTGGCGCGCCGTCATCCAGCGACAGCGCGATGTTCTCCGCTGCCGTCAGCGCTTCAAAAAGCGAGAAATGCTGAAACACCATGCCGATGCCAAGCTTCTTGGCGGCTCCGGGGTTTGGAATGCCTACCTTCTGGCCATTCCAGAAGATATCGCCCGCATTCGGCTCCAGCGAGCCGAACAGCATCTTCACCAGCGTGGATTTACCCGCGCCGTTTTCTCCAAGCAAAGCATGGATCTCGCCTTTGGCGATTGCCAAATCGATGTGATCGCAAGCCTTGAGTGAGCCGAATATCTTGGTAAGGCCGCGAACCTCCAACAGGTTCACAGCGTTCTCTTGTAAACTCACAGTGCCTCCCATCCGGTATGCCAGATATGTTCTGTGTTCCCGCGACTATCGTAGGCGCGACTGGGAAATTACGCAAAGCGTCCCGCAACTTGAAAGAGCTTCAAGAATTTCAGGGCCAGTTGGGAATGCTACTATGGGAGAAGGATAGTCGTGCCGGTGGTTTTGCGCCCCTCAAGATCGGCATGCGCCTGCGCGGCATCCTTCAGCGCATATCGCTGATTAATCTTGATCTGGACTGCTCCGCTCGCCACGACATCGAAGAGGGCTTTTGCAGAAGCCTCCAGATCGGCGCGCTTTGCATTGTAGACGAACAGCGTCGGCCGGGTTGCGAACAGCGAACCTTTCTGGGCAAGCAGATTGATGCCGAAGGGTGGTATTGGCCCCGACGACTGCCCGAATGACACGAAAGTGCCCAGCGGACGCAGGCAATCGAGCGAACCCGGAAACGTATCGTTACCGACCGAATCGTAGACCACATCGCATTTTCGGCCACCCGTGATCTTCGCCACTTCGGCAACGAAATCCTGCTTGCGGTAGTCGATGACGTAATCGAAGCCATGCGCCTTGGCCAGTTCGATCTTGTCGGGCGAACCTGCGGTGCCGATGACGGTTGCCCCCAGATGCTTCGCCCACTGACCAAGGATGAGGCCGACGCCGCCGGCCGCAGCATGGTAGAGGACAGTGTCGCCGGCCTTCACCTTGAAGGTGCGCAGCAAAAGATACTCGGCGGTCATGCCCTTCAGCATCATCGCCGCTGCCTGCTCGTCGCTGATGCCAGCGGGAATTTTGACGAGCTGATCGGCGTCGATCACGCGTTCCTCGGCATAAGCGCCGAGCTTCACGGCATAGGCAACGCGGTCGCCCGGCTTCAGCCAATCGACCCCTTGCCCCACTTCCACGACCGTTCCAGCCGCCTCGCTGCCCGGTGTCAGCGGCAAGCCATCAGGTGCCGGATAAAGTCCGGAGCGATAGTAGACATCGATGAAATTCAGGCCGATGGCGGTGTGCTTGACCCTGACTTGCCCAGTTGCCGGGTGGCCCACCTCGACGTCCTCATAGACGAGAGCTTCCGGCCCGCCATGAGCGTGGATACGAATTGATTTGGGCATGTTCAGGCTTTCTTGGCACCGAGATTGGGGAAAAATTGCATCACACCACCGATGCAGAACAGGTAGAGACCGGTGATGGTGATGCCTATCTTCGTGAACTGGCTGACATTTTTGGCAAGCACACCGATCTGGCTGTAAAATTGGGCCAGGGCAGATTCAGCGAGAGCCAGCGCTCCAAAGGCACACCACAACAGTGTGACGGTCAGATTGATCGGGCGCAGGCGTTTCACCCTCACCGGATGCAGGAAATTGATTGGCACGAAGGTTAGCAGCCCGGCGACGACGACCACCGCGAACGAAACCCATTCGCCCGGCCCGACGACGAACAGCGTGAACACCACCATGTTCCAGACGACGGGGAAGCCCTTGAAGAAGTTCTCCTTCGTCTTCATGCCGGTGTCCGCGTAGTAGATCGCGCTGGAAACCACGATGATCGCGGCTGAAAGGAATGAAAGCCCCTCGCCCATCAAGCCGAATTGATAGAGCGCGAAGGCCGGGATCAGCACGTAGGTGACGTAGTCGATGATGTTGTCGAGCAGTTCGCCCGACCAGGTCGGCAGGATTTCCTTGACCTCGAGCTTTCGTGCAATCGGCCCGTCGATGCCATCGACGAACAGGGCAAGTCCCAACCACCAGAACATCGCCGTCCATCGTTCCTCGCTCGCTGCCACCAGCGATACGAATGCGAGGAAAGAGCCCGATGCGGTAAGCAGGTGAACCGAAAAGGCGCGCGCCTGCGGCCATGTCACCTTTTTCTTGGGTCGCGGGATACGATCCCGGATTTTCTTGCCAGTTACACTCTTTTTCACAGCCCGCCAGTCCAGTTTGCAATGGCGTCAAACGCTTTCCTTGATCGGCCAAGCGCGGTCTACGGTCAATGCGAACCTAATAGCAGGCAAGCTGGCCGCACAAGAAATATCATTCGTCCGTCGATCTCATTGAATGGATCGGCTGAAACGTCGCGTTGAAGCCAATGCCGCGTGGGATATACTTGGCGCATACGGAGCCGCTCTCATGACGACCCAGAAATTCGATCAACGCGTCATCGTTGCAGGAACCGGCCCCGCCGGGCTGATCGCCGCGCTCGCCTTTGCCGATGCCGGGTTTGGCGTGTCGTTGGTGGGGCCCGAAGTCGGTACCCAGGATGGCCGCACGACCGCGCTGATGAACCCGGCTCTTGCGATGCTGGATCGGTTGGGCGTCCTGAAGCCGCTGGCGCACAAGGCAGCGCCGCTCAAGATCATGCGCATTGTCGATGCGACCAGCCGGTTGATTCGCAGCCCCGTCGTCACGTTCCGCGCCAGCGAGATCGACGAACATCGGTTTGGCTTGAACATGCCCAATGCCGTCCTCAACCAGACGCTCGCGGAAACGGTGGCGTCGCAGCCGGCAATCGAATGGCATAAGTCTCTCGTCTCCGCTTGGCGGCTCGAAGCAGACCGCGCTGTCGCTGTGCTGACCGATGGCAGCGAGATCAGCGGACCTTTGGCCGTTGCAGCGGACGGAAGGCTCTCGCAAGCCCGGGAGGCGGCCGGCATTGCCGTTTCCACGCGCAGCTATCCGCAAGCTGCTCTGGTGCTGAATTTTGCCCACACCAGCGACCATGCCTTCACATCGACCGAGTTTCACACCGAAACCGGGCCGTTCACGCAAGTTCCGCTACCGGGCAAACGTTCCAGCCTTGTCTGGGTGGTCAAGCCGGAAACCGCGCAGGAATTGGCAGCACTCGATGACGGAACGCTGTCAGCGCGCATCGAGGAAAAGATGCAGTCGATGCTTGGTCGCGTGACGGTTGACAGCGGGCGGCAGATTTATCCGCTTTCGGCCACTACACCTTGGCGCTTTGCAAATAGCCGGGTCGCGCTGGTTGGAGAAGCGGCACACGTTTTCCCGCCAATTGGGGCACAAGGGCTCAATCTAGGCATGAGGGATATTTCTGATCTTATTGATGTTGCTGTAAAAAACCGACCTGACCCTGGAAATGCCACAGCGCTGTCGGCCTATGACTTCAAACGCCGCCCGGATATCCTCGCCCGCAGCAGTGCGGTCAACCTGCTCAACATGACGCTTCTGTCCAACATGCTGCCCGCCCAGATGGCCCGCAGTGCCGGATTGGATGTGCTTCGCGCCTTCGCCCCGCTGCGCGCCTTCTTCATGCGCGAAGGGTTGCGGCCGGGAAGCGGCTTTTCCGCCCTCACCAGCACCCTACGGAAATAGATCAGGCGGCAATATGCCGTGGGTGATGGCGTAGAGCAGCCCCGTCACGGTCAACACCGAAAGGCAAGTTGTGATGAGCACGCTTGCCGAGGCGCGTTCGACCCACACGCCATATTGCTGGGCTATGACAAATACGTTCGTCGCCGTTGGCAGAGCCGCGAGAAGCACCGCCGAAAACAGCCATGTTTCCGAAAAATTGCCGACCGCGCTCAAGACAACGTAGCAAAGCAGCGGATGCACGACGAGTTTCAGGATCGCGATTGGCGCCATCTCGTGCGGCACGCGCTTCAAAGGCCGCAAGGCCAGCGTCACGCCCATGGCAAAGAGAGCGCAAGGCGCGGCAGCGCTCGACAGATAGACAAGCAGCCGTTCCACGGGCACAGGTGGCTTGAGTTCGAAAAAGGCCGCCGCAACGCCAAACGCCGTGGCGATAATGAAGGGATGTAAGACAATCTTCCTGACCACTTCGCCTGCGAGTTGCAGCGGCGGACTTTTATCATCGCCGGAAAGCGCCATCATCATAGGCGCGACGGCAAAATGCATAATGTTTTCAAAGCAGAATATCAGCGCGACGGGAACCGCGGCCCTCTCGCCGAAGGCAAGCAGCGCAAGCCCTGGGCCCATATAGCCGATATTGCCGTAGGCGGCGGCAAGCCCCTTGATGGTGGCTTCGGCGATTGCGCCCCGCGCAACGATGATCGAACCGCCGAACATCATCATGAAAATGGCGAAGGTCGACAGGACCGAGCCGGCAATGAAGCGCCATTCCGTCAACTCTTCGAAAGGCGTCTTGGCGAGGAGTTGGAAGAACAGCGCGGGAAGCGCCAGATAGATGATGAAGGTGTTCATCCATCCGAGTGCGTCGAGGGGCTGACGTGTAATCCTGGCAACGATGTAGCCAAGGAAGATCAGGCCAAAGAATGGGATAACAAGGCCAACGACTTCCAACATATGCAATCACCGCACGAAATCTTGAACCGGGCTAGCCCGTTGGTCTAACGCCCGTCAAGCCATACGGGATTGAATTGCCGTGGCGTATGGGCCAAATAGAGTCAGTGGTTAGGATGAGTACAATGAAAACGGCCAAGTTCTCGATCGGTCAGGTCGTGCGCCACCGGCTGTTTGGGTTCCGCGGCGTCATTTTCGATGTCGATCCGCAGTTCGCGAACTCGGAGGAATGGTATCAGTCCATCCCGGCGGAAGTCCGCCCGCGCAAGGACCAACCCTTCTACCATCTGCTGGCACAGAATTCGGAAACGGAATACGTCGCCTATGTTTCCGAACAGAATCTGCTTGAGGACTCCACCGGCGAACCGGTGCGGCACCCCCAGATCCGGGAAATGTTCCTGAAAAGCCCGGATGGCCGCTACGAGCCGAAGCATCAGGTCCGGCACTAGGCCGGACCGAAGGCAGAAACCCAGCACTCGACCGGGCCAAAGCCCGGCCAAGGCGTTGTCGTCAGGCGTCCTTCTTCTGCGCGGCAACGCGCAGCGACAATTCCCGCAACTGCTGCGGCGTCGCTTCCGCCGGTGCGTTCATCAGCAAGTCATAGGCCTGCTGGTTCATCGGAAACATGGTGACTTCGCGCAGGTTCTTTGCCCCAACCAACAGCATCACGACGCGATCGATGCCGGCCGCCATGCCGCCGTGCGGCGGAGCGCCATACTGGAATGCGCGATAGAGACCGCCGAAGCGTTCTTCGACCGTCGCACGGTCAAGGCCAACGATCTCGAATGCCTTGACCATCGTCTCCGGCAGGTGGTTGCGGATACCGCCTGAGGCAATCTCGAAGCCATTGCAGACCATGTCGTACTGGTAGGCCTTGATCGACAGCGGGTCCTGGCCATTCAACGCATCAATGCCGCCCTGCGGCATCGAGAACGGGTTGTGGCCGAAATCGACGCGCTTCTCGTCCTCGTTCCATTCGTAGAACGGGAAGTCGATGATCCAGCACAGTTCGAACCGTTCGCGGTCAACGAGGTTCAATTCCTCGCCGGCGCGCGTACGTGCTGCACCGGCAAAGCTGACGAACTTCTTCGGGTCGCCGGCAACGAAGAAAGCCGCATCGCCATCTGCGAGACCAAGCTGCTGACGGATGGCTTCCGTGCGTTCCTCGCCAATGTTCTTGGCAAGCGGACCGGCGCCTTCAAGCTTCTCGCCTTCCTTGCGCCAGAAGATATAGCCGAGCCCCGGTTGCCCCTCGCCTTGCGCCCATGAGTTCATGCGGTCGCAGAAGGCGCGGCTGCCGCCGGTCTTGGCGGGAATTGCCCAGACTTCAGCCTTGGCATCATTGGCAAGGATGTTGGCGAACACCTTGAAGCCGGAATCGCGGAAGTGGTTCGACACTTCTTCCATGACGATCGGGTTGCGCAGGTCCGGCTTGTCGGAACCATACTTGCGCATCGCGACGTCATAAGGAATGCGCGGGAATTCCTTGGTCACCGGCTTGCCGTCGGCAAAGGCTTCGAACACGCCGCGCATGACCGGTTCCATCGTGCCAAGCACATCGTCCTGCTCGACAAAGCTCATTTCGAGGTCGAGCTGGTAGAATTCGCCGGGCAGACGGTCGGCACGCGGGTCTTCGTCGCGGAAGCATGGCGCGATCTGGAAATAGCGATCGAAGCCAGACACCATGATGAGTTGCTTGTACTGCTGCGGCGCTTGCGGCAGCGCGTAGAAGGTGCCCGGATGAATGCGGCTCGGGACCAGGAAGTCGCGCGCGCCTTCCGGCGAAGAAGCGGTCAGGATCGGCGTCGAGAACTCGGTAAAGCCCACCTCGCCCATGCGCTTGCGCATTTCAGTGATGATGCGCGTGCGGGCGACGATGTTCTTGTGCAGCGTTTCGCGGCGCAGGTCGAGGAAGCGATACTTCAGCCGGATATCTTCCGGATAATCCGGTTCGCCGAATACCGGCAGCGGCAGCTCCTTCGCAGCCGACAGCACTTCGATGTCGAGCGCGAACACCTCGATTTCACCAGTCGGCAGGTTCGCATTGGCCGCCTCGGCGGAGCGCGCCTTGACTTCGCCGTCAACCCTGATGACCCACTCGCCGCGCACCGTTTCGGCTGACTTGAAGGCCGGTGAATCCGGATCCGCTACGATCTGCGTCAGGCCATAATGGTCGCGCAGGTCGATGAACAGGAGACCGCCGTGATCGCGCACGCGATGCACCCAGCCAGAGAGACGGACGGTGGAGCCGACATCGGCTTTCCTCAATTGAGCGCAGTTATGGCTGCGGTAACGATGCATTGCCTGAATCCGATCAGAAAGTTCCGGTAAAGCCGAAGCACTTGCCCGGCCTGAAAATTGGCGCGAAAAGCGCATGGGCATGGCTTTTTGTCAAGGCGAGAGCAGCACCAACCGGGCTTGACCCACCTTAGCCGGGCTCAATCCATATTGCAGTGCGCCTTGACGAATGAACTGCCGGCTGAAATTGAAAGAGACCACCCGGTCAAAAAAAGCGATTTGATGCACGTCATTACTACCCAAGGCGAACTCGAAGCCGCCATAAAAGCACTCGAGCAGTCGGATTTCGTTACGGTCGATACCGAATTCATCCGCGAAACGACGTTCTGGCCGATCCTTTGCCTGATCCAGATGGCGGCACCCGGTGTCACCGCGCTTGTCGATCCATTGGCGCCCGGTCTTGATCTCAAGCCATTCTTCGAACTGATGGCCAACGAAAAGGTCGAGAAGGTCTTTCACGCTGCACGGCAGGACATTGAAATCATTGTCCATCTCGGCAATCTCGTCCCGCATCCTGTTTTCGACACGCAGGTCGCGGCCATGGTCTGCGGCTTCGGCGACAGCGTTTCCTATGACCAGTTGGTGCAGAAGATCACAGGCGCCAGGCTCGACAAGTCATCGCGTTTCACCGACTGGAAGTATCGCCCGCTGTCGGACAAGCAGCTTGAATATGCCCTTGCCGACGTTACCCACCTGATCGACGTCTACAAGCACCTCAAGGCCGAACTCGATCGCGAGAATCGCGCCCATTGGCTGAATGAGGAAATGCGCGTGCTGACTTCGCGCGAAACATACGACCCGCATCCCGACGATGCGTGGAAGCGGCTGAAGATGCGAGTGCGAAAGCCGCAGGAACTGGCCATACTGCAGGCCGTGGCGGCATGGCGCGAACGTGAGGCGCGAGAGCGCGATGTCCCGCGCGGACGTATTCTGAAGGATGACGCCATCTATGAGATTGCGCAGCAGGCGCCGCGCGATACGGACGCGCTCGGCCGCTTGCGCAGCACGCCAAAAGGATGGGAGCGCTCCTCCAGTGCCGCCGCGTTGCTGAGCGCGGTCAATGGGGCCGTTTCCATACCCAAGGAAATGATGCCGAAGCTGCCCAAGCAGTTTCAACCGCCGGAGGGATCGAGCGCCGCCTCGGAATTGCTGAAAGTCTTGCTGCGCCTTATCGCGGAGAAGGAGGGCGTCGCCACCAAGGTACTGGCATCAAGCGACGATATTGATCAGATAGCGGCCCAGGGAGAGGCGGCGGACGTCCCTGCCCTGCACGGTTGGCGTCGGGCCGTTTTCGGCGACCATGCGCTTCGCCTTGTGCGCGGCGACATAGCAATCAAGTTCGACAATCGCCGGATCGCGGTCTTCGACCTCGATCCTTGACAATCTGCTAGACAGCTCCGGCCAGATGCAGGGCGAACCATGCCCACATCAGGACCAGCACGATGAATCCGACTGCGAAAGTCAGGCTGCGGATGCGCAGATTGTTGCTGGTCACATGTATGTAGGCGTGGAAGTAGCGGAGCGCCACGAACACCCAGGCGAGCAGGACGGCAACGAACGACACGCCGTTGGTCACGAACAGGGCCAGGCATACGACGTGGAACAGGACCGGCAATTCAAACTGGTTCATCAGATTGTTCGCCGCAGTGACGCTGGCGCTTGGTTCCTCGGTCCGGACCTTGAACTGGCGGATCTTGGCCCCGTCGCGCGTTACGGCAAGACGCCTGCGCCATCCCAGCAACACATATATCGCGGCGACCAGCGCGAAGTGCGCCACCATGGGCCAGAAGATTGCGATGGGATTCATGCGTTGCGGTCCCGACCTTGATTGTCATCACGATGCCGTCGTTGACCGGCTAGCACAAATGCCGCGATGACAACGATCGGGATCGCACCCAGTGCAAATTTCGTCACGATCAACGCAGAGGCGAGCGCAAGCGAATCGGGATTGGCGGAGAGAAAATCAGATAGCAGGCGAACAACCGCGAGGTTTTGGCCGTAGTCGGCCAATGTATAGGGAAGCACCAGCCCGAGCGACACCAGTGCCTGCCCCCTTTGCGAAAAAGAGGCAAATCCGGGCAAGCGCCGTCCTGTCGCCATCAACAGGCTCATCATCGTCAGTGACAAAAGAGCTGGGAACAACAGGTCGAATGTCAGGTAGTGCCAGACGATTATTGTCTCGCTGCCGCCTCGCCCAAGCGCTGTCATCCAGGCCATGCCCTCATCCGGCGTAAAACCGAAAGCGCGTATGTCCAAGGAGGCCAATCCGCCGCTCAAACGCTGAAAGTACAGGAACTCCAGCGCTGTCATGGCGGCGAACACGATAGCGGACGCGAGAGAAAGCGCGCCCGCATGGCGCGGCAGTTGCGATACCGCAGCAAACAGCGAACGCAGAATGCCGTGCCGCTCAGATACCGCCTGGGTAGTTGGGGCTTTCACGGGTGATCGTGACATCGTGGGCATGGCTTAAGCGAAGGACGGCATTCGATATACGCACGAATGTGGCGCGCTCGCGGAAGTCGGCAAGGTTCCGGCCTCCGACATAACCCATAGCGGCTTTTAAGCCGCCTGCAAGCTGATGCAGCACGCCCGATACGGGACCTTTGTAGGGAACCTGGCCTTCGATGCCCTCCGGGACCAGCTTCAGCGTGTCACGGACTTCGGCCTGGAAGTAACGATCAGCCGAGCCGCGCGCCATCGCACCGACAGATCCCATGCCCCGGTAAGCCTTGAATGAGCGGCCCTGATGCAGATAGACCTCGCCGGGGCTCTCTTCGGTTCCTGCAAGCAACGAACCGATCATCGCAGCACTGGCGCCGGCAGCCAGCGCCTTGGCCAGATCGCCGGAGAACTTGATGCCCCCGTCAGCGATGACGGAAACGCCGGACTTCTGCGCGGTCTCGACCGCCGCCATGATTGCCGAGAGCTGCGGCACGCCAACGCCGGCCACGATGCGGGTGGTGCAGATCGAGCCCGGTCCAATGCCGATCTTGACCGCATCGGCCCCGGCATCGATGAGCGCTTGCGTGCCTTCCGCCGTGGCGACATTGCCGGCCATGATGCGGACCGAGTTGGACAGTTTCTTTGCCCGCGTCACCGCATCCAGCACGCGCTGTGAGTGGCCGTGCGCCGTATCGATCACCAGAAGGTCCACGCCGGCATCGATCAGGCGCTCGGCCCGCTCGAACCCATCATTGCCAACGCTTGTCGCAGCCGCGACGCGAAGCCGGCCCTGTGCATCCTTGCTGGCATGCGGGTTGAGCTGGGACTTTTCCATATCCTTCACGGTGATCAGGCCGACGCAATTGCCCTTCTTGTCGACCACCAGAAGTTTCTCGATGCGATTCTGGTGCAGAAGCCGCTTGGCTTCCTGCTGATCGACATTTTCCTTCACCGTAATCAGGTTTTCGCGCGTCATTAGTTCATAGACGCGCTGAGCCGGGTCCGAAGCAAAGCGGACGTCGCGATTGGTGAGGATGCCGACAAGGCGGCCATTCGAGTGGCCGCCGGTGCCGCCATTCTCAACCACCGGAATGCCGGAAATGCCGTGCAGGCTCATCAACGCAAGCGCGTTTGCCAGCGTGGCGTCCGGGCCGATGGTGACAGGGTTTACCACCATGCCGGACTCGAACTTCTTCACCTGCCGCACCTGTTCGGCCTGCTCGACGGGATTCAGGTTCCGGTGGATGACGCCGATGCCGCCCGCCTGTGCCATGGCAATCGCCAACCGGCCTTCGGTAACCGTATCCATGGCCGCCGAAATAATCGGCAAATTCAAATCGATATCGCCGGCAATTCGCGTACTGATGTCGGTCTCGCCCGGCATCACCTCGGAATGACCCGGCTGCAACAGCACGTCGTCGAAGGTAAGCGCCAGTGCGCCGGTGGACGTTTCGATGATTTTTGCCATGGCCAGTTCCCGGAATGCATGAAAGGCGCGGGAACCCGAATGGACCGCGCCGACTCGTCATCTTCCCTTTCAGGATTGGCGGTGGCTCGTAACACGTCTCATGGGCGATGAAAAGCACGCCATGATCAGTTATTGTTGTCGCAACCTTGCATCTTTGTAACGCGACTTTGCCACTTGGGCGTGATAACCGGCAGACAAGTCGGCGACTCTCGGTCGACGCCCTATTCCAGGCCTCCGGATTCTGATCGTGAATCGCATCATTCCGCTTGTTCTTGCGGTCGCCCTGTTCATGGAAAACATGGATTCGACGGTCATTGCGACGTCGTTGCCCGCGATCGCCGCAGACATCAATACCAGCCCAATTGCCCTCAAGCTGGCGCTGACGGCCTATCTGGTGGCTCTGGCGATCTTTATCCCCGTCAGCGGCTGGATGGCGGATCGCTTTGGGGCAAAGACGGTCTTTCGCGCAGCAATCGTCGTCTTCATGACCGGGTCCGTCGCCTGCGCCATGTCCAATTCGCTCGGTTCATTCGTGGTCTCACGCCTTCTTCAAGGCATGGGCGGCGCCATGATGACGCCCGTCGGGCGTCTGGTTCTTGTACGCTCCACACCCAAGAACGAGCTTGTCGCCGCCATGTCCTGGCTGACGATACCGGCCTTGGTTGGCCCGCTGGTCGGCCCGCCTATCGGAGGCTTCATCACCACCTACTTTTCGTGGCACTGGATTTTCCTCATCAACATACCGATCGGCTTCATCGGTATCTGGCTTGCCACGCGCTATCTGCCCGAGACCGAAAGGCTGGTCACGCCTCGGCTCGACCTGATCGGCTTTCTCCTGGCAGGCATCGGCGCATCCGGGGTTGTATTCGGGCTCTCAGTCGTCAGCATGCCCGCGCTTCCGCCCATGGTGGGCGTGGTTACGCTCGTTACCGGGCTGGTCGCGGGATTGCTCTACCTGGTCCACGCGCGCCGCACCCCAAACCCGCTGCTTGCGCTTGATCTTCTCAAGAACCAGACGTTTCGAACGTCGGTTTTCGGCGGCGGGCTGTTCCGCATCGGCATTGGAGCGGTGCCCTTCCTTTTGCCTCTCATGCTGCAAATCGGCTTTGGCCTGACGCCGTTCCAGTCAGGCCTCATCACCTTTGTCTCGGCCATTGGCGCAATCGGCATGAAGCTCGTCACGACACGCGTCTTTCGAATGGCCGGCTTTCGACGAGTCCTTGTATTCGGCTCGCTGATTTCGGCCGCGTCGGTGGCGGTCAACGGGTTGTTCACACCCGAAACCCCTTATCTCGTTATTTTGACGATACTTCTTGTCGGTGGCTTCCTGCGCTCGATGTTTTTCACCGGCGTCAACGCCCTCACCTATGCTGACATTTCGGCAGAAGACACCAGCAAGGCGACCCCGATTGCCGCCGTCGGCCAGCAATTGTCCATAGCGCTCGGCGTGGCCGTGGCGGGCGGCATCCTCGAAGTCGCCACAACCGTCCATGGCGGTCCGCTGATGCTGGCCGATTTCCACACGGCGTTCTTTATCGTAGCCGCGATTTCCGCTTTCGCGTCGCTTTCGTTCTTGAGGCTGTCAGCTGATGCCGGCAGCGCCGTTTCCGGTCACGGGGTTCGCCCGGTCAAGGTGATGGAAAGCGAAGCCTCTTCCTGACTACGGAGCGTCCCTGTCGTCGTCGACATCAGCCCTGCCCTTGAAATCCTTGGCCAGCAGATAGAGCTCGACGGACTCGTCGCGCGAAGCCGGCGGCTTGACGTGATGGACAGACTTGAAGTTGCGCTTCAGCGCGTCAAGCAGTCCGCCTTCAGTGCCGCCCTGGAACGTCTTGGCCAGGAAATGCCCGCCCGGCCGCAACACCGACATGGCAAAATCGGCTGCAACTTCGCACAGGTGCATGGTCCGGATATGGTCGGTGCGGCGGTGCCCCGTGGTCGGCGCTGCCATGTCCGACAACACGATGTCCGGATCGCCGCCCAGCGCCTCGGCCAGCCTGGCAGGCGCTTCAGGGTCGAGGAAATCCATCAAAAGGACTTCGGCACCCGGCACGGCAGCCATTTCGAGGTAGTCGATACCGACCACGTGCGGCGCTTCGGCCGTCGATTTGGTGCGCACTGCCGCCACCTGGCACCAACCTCCGGGCGCCGCGCCAAGATCGATCACGCGCATGCCCGGCTTCAACAGATGATGCTTGTCGTCGATCTCGATCAGCTTGTAGGCGGCCCGCGAGCGATAACCATCCGCCTTGGAGCGTTGCACGTAAGGATCGTTCATGTGGCGTTCCAGCCAACGGCGCGACGATTCCTTAAGCCCGCTCTTTTTCTTGATGCGGGTGCGCAATACGCGCATTCCTCCGGCACCCGGCTTGGCAGGTTTCTTGGTCATGGCCGCCCCCCTCTTGGCCGTCCATCTCTCCAGACGCTGCCGTCAGCCATCAGTTCGCTCAATATGCCTTCCCGCAGACCGCGATCCGCAACTCGCAAGCGGTTCGCAGGCCAAACCGCCCTGATTGCCTCAAGAATGGCACAGCCGGCCAGCACAAGGTCCGCCCGGTCAGCGCCGATGCAGGGATTGGCCACCCTTTGCTGGAAATCCCAACCAAGCAGCTTTTCCACCATGCGATCGACGCTTTCGCTATCCATCCACAAGCCGTCGACGCGGCGGCGGTCATAGCGATCGAGGTCAAGGTGGACACCTGCCAGTGTCGTTACCGTGCCGGACGTTCCCAAAAGATGGAACTTGGGCGTGGCCAGCACATGGTTCAGCCGGTCGCGGCCTTCAAAGGCGTCAAGGCGCGTGGCGACATCGTCGATCATCGCTGCAAACACCTCGCGGGTCACCGTCTTGCCGCCAAACCTTTCGGCCAGCGACACGACGCCCACCGGAAGCGAAGTCCACGAGACGATATGGTTTGCCAGTCGCGATGAACGTCGCTTGGTCAGGTCGATCAACGCGATTTCGGAAGAACCTCCGCCAATGTCGAACAGCACAACGCCTTGTGTGTCGCGCTCGACCAGCGAACCGCAACCGGAAACAGCAAGCCGCGCTTCGGTGCGGCGGTCGATGATCTCGAGCTTCAAGCCGGCCTCGCGCTCGACCCGCTCGAGAAACTCGGCGCCATTGTCCGCGCTGCGGCACGCTTCGGTCGCGATAAGGCGTGAGCGTGCAATCTTGCGGCTGCGCAGCTTGTCTCCGCATATCTTCAACGCCTCGACTGCTCGATCCATGGCCGCGTCGGAAAGCCTGCCGCTCGCCGATAGGCCCTCGCCCAGCCTCACAATGCGCGAGAACGCATCGATGACGCGGAACTGGCCGTTGCGCGAGGGTATGGCTACGAGCAGCCGGCAATTGTTGGTGCCAAGATCCAGCGCAGCGAATACCGGCAGGTCGTTCGTATGATGCCGCCTGCCGGGGTTGGCCGATGCCGGGCCGGGTTCCGCGCGCTCTACACCGGTTTGAACCCCCGCAACATGGCTCTTGGCTGGGGCGACAGGTTCTGCAGCGGCCGGCGTAACCTGAACCGCGGCCTCGCCATCGCGCGCGAAAACCTTGCGCCCGCGTCTGCGCTTGCGCCGTTTCCTCGTCTTGCCTTTGGCATTTTCATTGTTGGCCGCGTGTCCCGCCTGCCCGTTTCCGGCCAAGGCCGCCGGCTCACCATCACCATGGTGGCCAACTGAAAAGGTAGCTTTGCCTGTCGGCTTCGCTGCCTCCCCGGACTCGCGAACCTCCAGCACTTCGGTGCCGGCGTTGCGGTCTGTCACAGGTTGTTCCTTCCGACGCCGCGCGAACCGGAATTTCCGGACGCAGCACGCGTATATGTTTCAAGTTGGCGCCAGATTAGCAGCGTGCCGCGTAATCACCAAGAGCAAAGCGTCGAAAGATCAAGACCCGCCGAATTGGCGGTCGAAAGCCAAATATTGATGATTTCAATAGGTTCCGACCTTGGTAGCAGCCATTTGAAGACCTGCAAGGTTGAATAGTCGGCTTCGATAAGGCATTGCTGAAATGCACGATTCGGAAGGCGGCCCCGACATGAGCCGCCCTGCACCGCACCTCGGGGGAGGCGTTCGTCGCGCATGACAGGCAGCGCATGAATTGGAAACGATATTTCTGGCCCACCGTCGGCCTGACCGCAGTTGCGTTTTCGATTTGGCTGCTGCTGGATGAGTTGCGAGGGATCTCGCTTGACGACGTCTGGGACAGCCTTCTCGCCATACCCTTTCACGGGTGGTTGCTTTCTGCGCTCAGCGCCATTGTCGCCTATGCCGCGCTTGCCGGCTATGACCACATCGCGCTCCTTCACATCGGCAAGCGGGTATCGTGGCTGTTTGTGACGCTGTGCTCGTTCACCACCTACGCCCTCTCCCACAACATCGGCGGTTCGGTTTTTTCAGGAGCCGTGATCCGCTACCGCGCCTATGGCACCAAGGGCCTGACCGGGCATGAAGTCGGCATACTCGTCGCCGTCTGCTGGTTCACCTTCGTACTGTCCTCGATACTGGTTGGCGCTATCGTGCTGATTCTCGTGCCCGGCTTGTTCGACCGCTTTTCCAGCATCGGCTTCCACAGCTTTTCGGGCGCGACCGGTCTGATCATGCTGTTACCGGTCATTGCATATATCTTCGGCAGTTGGCTGCACCTGAGGCCCCTCAAGATCGGTTCGTTCCAGGTGCACTATCCGCGCCTGCCAATCGTTGCGCGCCAGTTGATCATCGGCCCGCTCGAGCTGCTTGCGGCTGCCGCCATCATCTATTTCGCATTGCCTGAGGCCGGAAATCCTGGATACCTCGTGGTGCTGGGCGTCTTCCTGGTGTCGTTCTCAGCCGCCCTGATTTCCCATGCTCCGGGCGGACTTGGCGTGCTCGAGGTGGTGTTCCTGGCGGGCCTTTCGGAAATGGACCCGGTCCATGTGCTGGCCGCCCTTTTGGTATTCCGGCTGTTCTATCTGATCATTCCGTTGATCGTCGGTCTTGTGGTCGTGCTTTTGTTCGAACGCTCACAATTCGACAGCAACAACGGTTGAAGCCGTTCATGGGCTTGACTATTTCACGGCGGCGATTAAAACGCGGCCACTTACCGGAGCGTGGTTCTGCACTGCGCTGGCGGAGTTGCTGGAAAATCAGCCTTCCGCAAACTGCCAAAACATCGGCTCAGATGCTTTTTGGGGAATAGGTTAACGGTAGACCCACGGACTCTGACTCCGTTAGTCCTGGTTCGAATCCAGGTTCCCCAGCCAACTCGCCTCCCAGAAGCTTTGAAATCCGCGGGATCCATGGCCGTTCGTCAGGTCATCGTTTCACGTCGAATCGGCCTTTCACAAGTGGTGCCCACAACTGATGTCCAGAGCTGGTGTCCATCCGGGCCTGGACGAGCGGAGCACGGGCCGATGGGACTGCGCAGGCACCAGATCGAAAACCTCATTCTCCGGGGGCCCGTCTTCTACTGGCGGGCCCGCATTACCGTCAGATTCGCGGCGGCGACCGGCAATGGCAGGCTTTCACTGAGCCTTAGGCTCTCCGACCGTAAGAAGGCGTCCGTGGTGGCGCGGCGGCTCAACGCCATTCTGTTGCAGCTCGAACTGATGCCGATGGCGAGAATGTCGACGAAAGAACAGCTGACCAAGATCTTTGTGCTCGAGATCGATGCCATGCGCGACGAGATCGAGGCGCTCGACCGCTCCGCCAAGCGCAGGGGCACGCTCCGCGATCCAGAGCATCGGGAAGCCGAAGCTGTCGGGAGGCACGCAGGAACCAGAGCGGGCACCGATAGACGCCATCCTCGCCACTCCGCCTCCGAAGGCCGGCGTTCTGTGGATCGCAGAACCAGAAGAAGCGACGGCAGTGCCAGTTGCAGCCGTTAGGCATGTCGCACCTTCGATTCTGCCAGCTTCAGGCGCGACGGCAAGCGAACTGGCCGAACCATTGAACCAGCTGCCACTCTGGCCGTAGCTTCAGGCAAGAGCAAGCCGCGCAGGACCTGCCGCTCTCCAGCTTCGACGAGCAGGTGGAGGAGCTTCTCACCGGCCTCGCCCGCATCGACTGTTCCGAAAGCGGGCTCAATGCGCTCGCTTGGCTGGAAGGCGGACGGGAAGATCGGCTAGCCCACCGCGCGGTGGTCGAGGATCGGGCTGCAAAGCTATCCACTGTCCAGCTATGCTCTCGGCCCGGTATCCCGGACCGACGCTCATTCTCGGCTATTCGGATGTTCCGGCAGAGCGCGTGAAGCCCCATCTCGGCCGCCTCGCCGAGGCACTCTTCCGGATGTGAGGCTGCCGCGATAGAGCTATAACGAACACGCCGGTGAAGCAGACTCGCAACCGGCGAAGGGACGTCTCCACGAAGGTCGCCTGATGACATGGCTCCTCCGGCCCGTCATGATCCCGTCGGCACACCACATAGCCAATTCCACGTTCAACCATGCCGGCCTCCCAAACGGCTTAGTGCTTGACGGCACGTACCGGATTGCCACTGCGCTGGCTGATCCCGACGCCAGGCGCGATGCCCACCTGCGCATTGGACGCTGCGAGCAGCGGTTTTCCGCGCACGATGTCTGAAGCCCGTTCGGCAAGCATGATGGTCGGCGCGTTGAGGTTGGCGTTGGGCTCGGACGGGAAGACCGAGCTGTCAATTACCCTGAGCCCGTCGATGCCGCGAACCTTGAGGTTGCTGTCGACGACCGCCATCGCGTCCTCACCCATGCGGCAGGAGCCGCAGGGATGGTAGGTGCTCTCCATCGTCTCGCGGACCCAGGCGTCGATCTCGTCATTGCTGCGCACATCCTTGCCCGGGGCTATCTCCTCACCACGGAACCTGTCGAAGGCCGGCTGCGCGATGATTTCGCGCGTCAACCTCAGGCAACGACGGAAACCTTCCCTGTCCTCCTCGCGATCGAGATAGTTGAACAGGATATCGGGCTGCTCATGCGCTTCGGGTGACCGCAAGCGGACATAGCCACGGCTCTTGGGCTTGTTGGGGCCGGTCAGCACCATGAAACCGTGCCCCTTGAGTGGCTTCTTGCCGTCATAGCGCATCGCCGCCGGCAAGAAGTGGAACTGGATGTCAGGCCATTCGAGCGACGCGTCCGAACGGATGAAGCCGCCGCTCTCGAAATGGTTGGAGACCGACAGCCCCTTCTTGAACAGGATCCACTCGGCCCCGATCAGCGCCTTGCTCAACAGTCCCATCTTGCCGTTAAGCGTGATCGGCTCCTTGCAGGCGTACTGGACGTAAACCTCGGAATGGTCCTGGAGATTTTCGCCAACGCCGGGCAGATCATGCAGGACCGGCACACCGGCATTCTGCAACACCGCGGCAGGCCCGATGCCGGAGCGCTGAAGGAGATGTGGCGAGCCGATCGGGCCGGAGGAAATGAGTACCTCTCGACTCGCCGTCGCCACGATGCGTTCGCCGCCGAGTTCATACTCGACGCCGACGGCACGCTTGCCCTCGACCAGCACGCGTCGAGTCATGGCATGGGTGACGACGGTGAGGTTCGGGCGACTCATCGCCGGCTTGAGATAGGCATTGGCCGTCGACCAGCGCACGCCGTCCTTGACGGTCATGTGCATGGCGCCGAAGCCCTCCTGCATCTGCCCGTTCGGATCCTCGGTCGTTATGTAGCCCGCCTCATGGCCGGCATCGACGAAGGCCCGATAGAGCGGGTTCTTCATCTTGTTGCCGGCATTGGTGGCAAGCGGCCCGCTGTCGCCGCGATAAGGATCACCACCCTCCTGCCAGCTCTCCGCACGCTGGAAATAGGGCAGGCAATTGGCATAGCCCCAGCCGCGCGCGCCGAGCTCGGCCCATTCGTCGAAATCGTGTGCGTGGCCACGCATGTAGACCAGCCCGTTGATCGAGGACGAGCCGCCGATCACCTTGCCGCGCGGGCAGTGAACCCGCCTTCCATCGAGGCCGGGCTCCGGCAAGGTCATGTATTTCCAGTTGTACTTGGTGCCGTTCATCGGAATCGACAGGGCCGTCGGCATCTGGATGAAGATCGAATTGTCGCTGCCGCCATATTCCAGCACAAGCACTTTAGTAGCCGTATCTTCCGACAGGCGGTTGGCAAGCACGCAGCCGGCCGATCCGGCGCCGATGATGATGTAGTCGAAGGTAGCATCCATGGCGGTCGTCCCGATGGTTACGGATCAGAGGTGTCGGAGATGGAAGCGGGGCCCTGTCCCCGCTTCGCTGGAAGGGCTCAGCGTCCGGGGTAATTGCCCCAGCCGGCGCCGCGGGCGAACAGCCTGGTGAGCAGATAGTGGACCACCCCGGCCGCAAGGCAGGATGGAACGGAGGCGGTCAGGTATTTGAACGCCGGCAGGCTCGCGAGCGTCTGCGGGTTGAAGACAAGCACGTAGACGCCGAAGCCGACGGCCAGTGCTGCGAGCCCGATCGGATTGAACCCGCCCCAGAAGCGATAGGGCCCGCTCTCCTGCGGGGCATGCAGGCTGCGCATGTCGAGTTTCTGCCCGCGCAGGAAGAAGTAGTCGGCAATACCGATGCCGGCGAGCGCGGAGTTCAGCGCCGAGGTCCAGACGAGGAAGATGAAGAAACCGTCATACATCTGCGGATAAAAGACCACGAGGCCGAGCGGGATGACGCAGAACAGGAACAGGATCATCCCCCAGGAAATGGCGCGGATAGACGCCGTTCCCACCTGCCTGAGACCGACGATGGAGGTGTAGAGGATGTTCGCCATCGAGGTCATGTTGGCGAAGGCAACGAACAGCAGCGCAATGATACCGATGGCGGGACCTGCGATCTTGGTCATCCAGATCGTCGGGTCGCTGTCGCCGAGGGCCACGGCGGCAAGCAGGCCGACGATTTCGCCGAGTACGGCAGCACCGAAGATACCCACAATGTTCGGCCAGAAGGCGGTGCGCTCGTTCTTGGTCAGGCGCGCCAAATTGCCGATATAGGGCCACCAGGAAAAGCCGGCGGCAAGATTGACCTCGACCGCGATGATGAAATTGAGCGTGCTGTCCTCGAAGGGCGGGGCAAGCGCAGGCATCTCAAGCAGTTCGGCAAATGAACGGTGCTGGAGGATGAGGTAGAGCATCACGATCATCAGGATTACCAGCGCCGGCGAGACGACCATGTTAAAGAATTTGATCGAGGTCGGCCCCTTGGCGACGATGAACCAGGTGACAAGGATTGCGCCGACGGCGGCGATGATCATCTTGATCCCGGTCGGATTGGCCGCCTCGCCTGCGCTGAGCGCCGCAAGGCCATCGATCGAGCGGCCGAACATCATGGCCAGCACCGCGAGCCAGCCCATGGTGAGTACCACGACGGCAAGTAGATAGACGACGCGGCTGCCGTTGTAGCCGAACTGGCTGCGCAGCGCGACAAACTGCTCGATACCGTAGCGGCCGGAGAGCGGCGTGGTGGCGAGCGCCGTCAGCGCGACGCCGACGATGTTGCCTATGACGATGGCCGCGATGCCTTCCTTCGGCCCGACGAAGAGGCCGATCGCGCCGCCGATCAGGAATGCCCAGGTGGCGATGGCAAGTGCAGAGTTGGCATAGGTGAACTCCCAGAACCCCCAGAGCCGCTCAGAAGGAAGCAATGGCGCATCGCCGCGTTCGGCGGCGGCGCGATTGTGGGCTGCTTCTTCGCGCTCGGTTTCGATTGCGGCAAAGCCGCCGTGGGTGACGTGATCGGTCATCTCAGGCCCCCCAGATCCAGAATCCGACGATAAGCACGACCGTAAAGACGGCCATGCCGGCGTAGTCGAGCGTGGTCATCACGCCCTCCCAGCGGCCGCCGGCCTCGATGTCGTCATAGATGCGGGCGCGCCGCTCGAGTTCTTTCTGCCAGGCGATATCGGTTTCCATTGTCGTTCCCCTTTTGCGTCGCACCTTCGGTATCTGTCCGCGATGAATGCGGCTCCATCGGCCGCAGGTCTTGCGAACCGGCCGCCCATGGGCGACGGCCGGAGCATGTCTCTTCAGAACGTCATGGCAGCGTGATCCACACGGCCTTCGTCTCCATCAGGTAGTCCAGTTGCTCCGGTCCTAAATCCTTGCCGAAGCCTGAGGCCTTGAACCCGCCGAAGGGCATGGAGGGATCGATCGTGCTGTGGGCATTGACGTAGATTGAGCCCGCATGCAGGCGCGGGATCAGCCCGTGCACCCGCGACAGGTCGTTCGAGTAGACCGCAGCTGCAAGGCCGAAAGGCGTGTCGTTGGCGAATGCGACCGCATCGTCGAGATCGTCGAATGCGTCAGTGACCAGAACGGGGCCGAAAATCTCCTCGCGGACGATCGTCATGTCGGGCTTGCAGCGCGCGAAGATCGCAGGCTCGATGAAGTGGCCCGGCCGGTCCAGGCTTTTACCGCCATAAATCAGTTCGGCGCCTTCGCGGCGACCGGCCTCGATATAGGACGAGACGACCTTCTTCTGATGCGCCGAGACCAGCGGGCCGATGTAGCAGTCGCGGTCGAGGCCAGGCGCGATCTTGAGCGTCTTGGTGACGGCGATCAATTCGTCAAGGAAGGCGTCATGCACCGAGCGCTGGACATAGACGCGCGTACCGGCGTCGCAAACTTGCCCGGAATTGAAGAACACGCCGTTCACCACTGCCTTGGCAGCACTCGCGAGGTCGGCGTCGTCGAGAACCAGCACCGGCGACTTGCCACCGAGTTCCAACGTGACATGCTTGAGATTGCCGACAGCCGTACGGCCGACCTCCTGCCCGACGGGTGTCGAGCCGGTGAAGGTCACCTTGTCGATGCCGGGATGAGTCGACATGGCGGCGCCGACCACGCTGCCGCGGCCCGTCACGACGTTGACGACACCATCGGGGATGCCGGCCTCCTGCACTAGTTCGGCAAAGCGCAAGGTGGAGAGCGAGGTCAGTTCGGCCGGCTTGACGATGACGGTGCAGCCGACCGCCAGCGCTGCCGCGAGCTTCCAGGCCATGGTCTGGAGCGGAAAGTTCCATGGCACGATGGCGGCAACGACGCCAAGGGGCTCCTTGCGGGTGTAGGCGAGATAATTGCCTGGAATGGAGGGCTCGACGGTGCGTCCGTGCAGCTTCGAAGGCCAGCCGGCGAAGTAGCGGAACGTATCGACCGTCCCCTGGATGTCGATCTCGCGGGCAAAGCTCACCGACTTGCCCATGTCAATCGCTTCGATCTCGGCAAGCTCGTCGGCATGCAACTCGATCAGGTCGGCAACGCGGTGGAGCAGGCGCTCGCGCTCGAGCGGCTTGAGGTGTCGCCAGGCACCGCCATCGAACTGGCGGCGGGCGGCATGAACGGCCCGGTCGAGATCCTCGGTCGTGCCGGAAGGCGCGCGTCCGACAAGGCCGCCGGTCGAGGGTTCGAAAATATCGAAGGTCGCGCCATCGCTGCTATCGAGCCAGGCACCGTCGATGAACATCTTTTGCGGTTTCGCCAGAAACCGCCGCGTCGCATCGCTGACGCCATAGTGGTCAAGATAATTGCGGACGTTGTCGTCCATGAGTTTTCTCCTCCTCAGCCAGGCCACTAGGGTCCGACACTCACAAGTCCTTCAGCGTTGGTCTTTTCTGGCGTGTATGATGCGGCCGATGAGGTTCATCAGCAGCTGGGCTGCCAGGATCGAGGTGCCGCCGGTATGGTCGTAGTCGGGCGCCACCTCGACCAGGTCGATGCCGACGATGGTGCCGCGCTTGGCGAGCGCGGCCAGGATCTCGAGCACCTCGTAATAGATGAAGCCGCCATGCGAAGGCGTACCGGTGCCCGGCGCGATCGAGGGATCGAAGCCGTCGATGTCGATGGTGACGTAGTAGCGCGCGCCGGCAGGCACGCGCTCGGCAACGGCAGCACTTCCAAGGGCGCGGATCTGGCGCACCGAGAGAATGTCGGAGCCCATCTTGCGCGCGTCTTCATAACCTTCCTTGGCGGTCGACGAGACGTTGCGGATGCCGAGCTGTGACAGGCCGCTGACATAGGGCTTTTCGGCGGCACGGCGCATCGGGTTGCCGTGGCCATAGCGCACGCCATGGCGCTCGTCGACGAAGTCGAGATGGGCGTCGATCTGGACGATATGGATCGGGCCGTTCCTGGCGCAATCGTCGGCAAATGCGTTGATGCAGGGGATATTGACCGAGTGATCGCCGCCGAGCACCACCGGCAGCGCGCCCGCAGCCAGGATCTTGCGCACGCCGAACTCGATGTTGGCGTGGCTCTTCATCGTGTCGGTGTGGACGATGTCGGCGTCGCCGATGTCGACGATCGAGACCTCGCCGCTGGGCAGGTAGGTAACGTCGTCCTCATGGTCATAGGCACCGCCATGACCGAAGGAGAACAGCGTCGAGGCCTCGCGGATCGAACGCGGCCCGAAGCGGGTACCGGCCCGCCACTGCGTGCCGCAGTCGAACGGCGCGCCGAGGATCGCGACATCCGCATCGATGGCATCCCAGTTCGCCTGGTAGGGATATTTGCCGAACGTGCAAATGCCGACAAACGGCAGGTTCAGACGTCCGGTTTCATAGGAATTGTTCGCCACGCCAAGTCTCCTCCCTTGCAGGAGCGAATTGGCCAGAGGTGGCTGCTTCAATAAACATCTATGATTGGAAGTTTAGTTGTGTATTACTCAATGTATGTCCATACGCCGGCATCGCGTTCTCAACCTCTCGCTCGGCGATGTCGAACTCCGGCTGTTGCGCGTGTTTGCGGCGATTGCCCACCATGGCGGCTTTTCGGCTGCGCAGACCAGCCTTGGCATGACGCAGGCGACGATCTCCACCCATATGCGCCACCTGGAGGAGCGATTTGGGCTGAGGCTCTGCGAACGGGGTCGAAGCGGCTTTCAGCTGACCGAGGAAGGCAGACAAGTCTACGAAGCGACGCTCGACCTGTTCGGCTCTATCGAGCAGTTCCAAGGCAGGCTTGGCGAAGCCCAGGGCGAACTGACCGGCAGCCTATCTTTTGGCACTGTCGATGCGATGGTGAGCAACCGCACGCTCAACCTCCAAGGTGCATTGGCCGAGTTTCATCGCCGGGCTCCGCGTGTCAGGCTGGAAATCGATGTTGCGGCACCGCAGGTGCTCCAGCAGGGGTTACTGAGCGGCACCTACCAGATCGTGCTGACACCGCAGACGAGCAGCCTGCCTGTTCATTTCAGGGCGCACAGCGTCTTCTCGGAGGTCCAGAAACTCTATTGCGCTCGCGGGCACCGGCTGTTCGACATCCCCGACGACCAGATCACAACGTCGCTGCTCGAAACGCAGTCCTTTGCCGGCCGCACCTACATGACCGACGCGCCGATTTGCGGCGTCGACTTCGCTTGGGCGGCGGCAACTCCACACATGGAAGGCACGCTGCTGCTGTTGTTATCAGGTGCCTACATCGGTTTCCTGCCCGACCATTATGCCGAGGAGTCGGTGGCCAAGAGCCAGCTACGTCTCCTTCTGCCGGAGCGCATGACCTTCGAGGACCCGTTCTACATCGCCTACCCCCGCTCCCGCCCGTCGCGCGCAGCCGAGACACTGGCTCAAGCAATCATCAGCGGCATGGAAACGGCATGAAGCGTAGCTGACGGTCAGCGGGCATCAGCGCTTCCGCGAAGAATGAGACGACCCGAACAGCCGCCAGACAAGCAACAGCAAGCGCGTGACCATGTCGTGCAAAAGCTGTCGCTTGGCCCGGGGATTCATCGAAGGGCCCGCGGTCGGATCGTTGCAAGGCTGGTCGGCCGGCGTCGAACTGCCCTCGCTGCCTTCCCTGTTCTGGCCGGCGACCACGTAACCGATGCCGCGCTCCTGCATGCTTACCTCCGTCTCGTTGGAGCTCCAGCCCGTGACGCCTTAGCAAATATGCACCGGTTCGGCGTAATAAGGCAGCTGATCAACACGTGGTTTCCAGGCGCCGTCTGCCGTCACTTTCAGGACATGTGCGGCTATCTCCTCCATCGACGCGAACCATACGTCGCCACGATCGAGCACTCCTTCCAGGAAGCGATGCACGACTTCCCAGCGCGCCAGGCGTCCAGTGGCGAAGGGATGCATGACGGGAATCCAGAGACCGCCGTTGCGATAGGCCGCCTCGAACTCCTGGGCGAAGGTCGCAAAGCCTTGCTCGGGCGCGCGGATCGGCATCATGTAGTCGAGGTCCATCGAATGGACGTATTGGGGCCAGTCGTCGAGGCCCCAGTGCGACGGCAGCTCGACCAGCCGTCCCGCCTCGCAGTCGAGCATATAGGGGATGTCGTCGCCCATCAGCGAGGCGTCATAGGTGAAGCCGCGCGACACCAGAAGATCGGCAGAGCGGTGCGAGAAATTGTAGAGCGGGGCGCGCCAGCCCCTGGGATGCCTGCCGCTCACCCGCTTGATCACTTCGATGCCGCGGTCGAGCCAGTGAGCCTCCTCCTCGCCCGACAGCTCGCGCGGATGCTCGTGCAGGAAGCCGTGATGAGCGAGTTCGTGCCCACCCTCGAGCATGGCCTCGATGGCCTCGGGATATCGCTCAATGCACCAGGCCGGCACGAAGAACGTCTGCTTGATGCCGAGCTGCCGGTAGCTTTCGACAATGCGCGGAACGGCGACCTTGGGGCCGTATTGCAGCATCGAGATCGCCGCCACGCGTGAGTGACCGTCTTTCGGATGGGCAATGTGGACGAGGCTGTCGGCATCCATGTCGAAAGTAATGCAGGCTGCACATTTCGCGCCGTTCGGCCAGGGGATTTGATTGCGGATCATGAGCCTGTCCTTATCCTCACGCCTTTCTGGCGTGTATGATGCGGCCGATGAGGTTCATCAGCAGCTGGGCTGCCAGGATCGAGGTGCCGCCGGTATGGTCGTAGTCGGGCGCCACCTCGACCAGGTCGATGCCGACGATGGTGCCGCGCT
>Ga0066256_1000685_pt1 | contig 70159 bp, 65 predicted proteins | sample ThiBio_1000_biof_FD_87107 | JGI IMG/M metagenome (GOLD analysis project Ga0066256, IMG submission 87107) | Wastewater bioreactor microbial communities from Cape Town, South Africa - Thiocy_expt_1000_biof (version 2) | ecosystem: Engineered > Bioreactor > Thiocyanate-remediating >... | reverse complement strand
AAGCGTGACAAGGAGCTGATCCAGGGGGTCAGCGAAGAGGACCGCCGCGCCCGCCTGCCGCACAAGAACCGCCACAATCTCGCGACCGCCGCGATGTTCCTCGCCACCCAATGGGCGATGCTGTTCGCGACGCTGGCGATCTGGGACCGCGCGCTCAACTACTATACCGAATGGGCCGAGGTGGCGCTGTTTACGGCCGTGGTCCTGACGGCGGCGATCACCATTCCCTTCTACGTTTTCATGGAACGGGCCAGCCTCGGCTTCGGCCGCCTCAAGCCACAGATGACCACCATCTACGACGTCGCCTTCTGGAAGCACGAGCGCCACTGGAAGCTTTCGGATTCGCCAATTACCCGCCTGTTCGCCGGCACGCCCTTCCGCCCGATGATCCTGCGTGCGCTCGGCGTCAAGGTCGGACGGCGCGTCTATGACGGCGGCGCCAACCTGACCGAACGCTCGCTGGTCGAGATCGGCGACGACGCGACGCTGAACGAAAACTGCGTCATCCAGGCGCATTCGCTGGAGGAAGGCGCCTTCAAGTCGGACTATATCCGCATCGGCAACGGCTGCACCCTCGGCCCGGCCGCCTTCGTCCATTACGGCGTGACCATGGGTGACAATTCCATCGCCGATCTCGACAGCTTCGTGATGAAGGGCGAGGTGCTGGAGCCGAACTCGGTGTGGCGCGGCAACCCGGCCAAGCTGCACCGCTTCGTCCGCCCGGTCAAGGCGGCGTGATCTTCCAAGACGAGACCTCCGCGCTTGCCGCGGAGGCCGCTCTTTCGATTGCCATGGCGGAGATGGCACCGCCGGGCGTCGCGCTTGCCTGCAGGTTGATCCGGCCGGGCGACGAAAACCGGCTGCTGCCGGAAGAGTCCCGCTCGATTTCCGCCCGCCAGCCGGCGGCGCGACGGGCCAGCGGCGCGGCGCGATCCGCCGCCCGCACGCTTTTTTCAAGTCGTGGCATCACCGGGGCCGTCATTCCCCGCGCCGCCTCCGGCGAGCCGCTATGGCCGGCGGGGTTTTCCGGTTCGCTTGCCCATGACGAGCAGATGGCCGTCGCCGCGCTTTCCGCCGGGATCGCCGCAATCGGCATCGACGTCGAACCTGCCGAACCGTTGCCGCCAGATATCGCCGCCGTGGTCCGAACGCCGGGCGATGTCACCGGGGGCATCGACCCCACACTCGCCGACCGCCTGCTGTTCTCGGCCAAGGAGGCGGTGTACAAGGCAAGCTTTCCTCTCGACCGCCAGATCCTCGGCTACGAGCATATCGCCGTCGATCTTGCCAATGCAAAGGGCGTGACGTCGCTGGGCCGGCGGGCGCGGCTTTCCTGGTTCCTGGCGCCGCGCATTGTCGTGCTGGCCATATGCGAGGCGGACGCCCGCGCAGATCGATGACGGAGGATTATTCGGCGGCGACCCGAGCTTGGCTCAACGCCGGAAACAGAATGCCGATCTCCGAGACGACATCGTCGATGCGCGCCGACAAGGCGGGCGAGGAGACGGCATAGTCGGTGAAATCGCGATCCGAGGCATAGACGGCGGTCGGCAGCGCATGGGCGGCGAAGAAGCCGAACAGCGGTCGCAACTGATGCTCGACGATCAGCGCATGGCGGTCGCCGCCTCCGGTGGCGGTCAGCACCACCGGCTTGCCACGCAGTTCGGCGGGATCGATCAGGTCGATCAGATGCTTGAACAGGCCGGGATAGGATCCCTTGTAGGTCGGCGAGCCCACGACCAGAAGATCGGCGGCGACGATATCGGCGAGCACACGCTCGGCCTGCGCATCGAGCTGGCTGCGCCATTGCGCCGCGCCGAGAGACGGGCCGAGATCGTGCAGGTCGTAATAGACGCTGTCGAAATCGTAGAGATTCTCGGCGCGCTCGCCGACCGTGCGCACGAGGCTGAGCGTGCGGGACGGTCGGCTAAAGCTTCCGGCAATGCCGACAAGGCGGTTCTTCGGGGTCTGGGACATGGCAACTCCTCTGGTTGCCCTTATAATTGTCTATCTAATCTGTAGACTAAAGAAAAAATTGATCACATCCACGCCATTGTCTGGAAAATCCTTCGAAACCTGTAGCCCCGGACGATGGCCGGCGCGAGACCGCCTCAGGCCGCCTTCGCCGGGCCGGCGGGAAAGACGCCGGACATGACGGTGAACCCCTTGATGCGCTTGACCCGGTCGCACCAGCGGCGGATGGCCGGATAATCCTGCCGGGAAATGCCGCCCTCTTCCGAAAGCATGACATAGGGGAAGCAGGCGATATCGGCGACGGTGGGATGGGCGGCGGAACACAGCCAGTCGCGGCCCTCCTGCTCGCCGAACCACAGATGTTCGTCGAGGATGCGAAACAGCCGGTGGGCACCGGCGCGCGCTGCCTCGGCGTCGAGATCGTAAAACAGCGCGTCATGCAGGCGGGCGGCCGAGGCCGTCGCGGGGATCGAATCGGCAAAGGCCATCCATTGGCCGATTTCGCCGAGCAGGTCCGCGGTTTCGCGCGGATACCAGCTATTGCCGGCGTCATATTTTGCGGCGAGATAGACGAGGATAGCCTGCGCATCGCGCAGCACCAAACCGTCATCGTCGATGACCGGCAGTTGGCCGAGCGGATTGATCGCCAGGAACCAGTCCGACTTGTGCTCGCGTCCGGGGTAGAAATCGACCGGCACCACCGTATAGTCGAGACCCAGTATGCTCATCAGCAGGCGAATCTTGTAGCAATTGCCGGAGAGTTCGTAGTCGTAGAGCGTGATCATCGTCAGCCTCTTAAAGATCGAGCACGAGGCGGGCCGATTTGGCGCGCGACACGCAGGTCATGATTTTGGTGCCGGCGCGGCGCTCGGCCTCGTTGAGATAGACGTCCTGATGGTCGGGTTCGCCTTCGATCACGGTTGCGATGCAGGTGCCGCAGGCACCCTGTTCGCAGGAGGACGGCATGTCGATGCCGGCCTCGCGCATCACGTCGAGGATGGTCTTGCCGGAGGGAACGGTCAGCGTCATGCAGGAGCGCGCCAGCGCCACCTCGAAGCTGGAGCTGTCGTCGATGACATTGGTGTTCTTGAAATATTCGAAATGCACCGCCGTCTCCGGCCAGCCTCTTTCGGCGGCGATGGTCCGCGCCGCCTCCAGCATCGGCCCGGGGCCGCAGAGATAGAGATGCGTGCCCGGCCGGTAATCGGAGAGGATTTCGGCCAGCCGCGCGCCGGTTTCGGCCGGGGTGAGGCCGAGATGCGGCTTCAGCGCGGCGCCGAGGCCGGCGGTCTTTTCCGGGAAGGCGAGCTGGCCGGCATTCTGGGCGAAGTAATGCAGGTCGAAGGCCAGCTGCTGGTTGGCCAGCGCCTGCGCCATGGACAGCAGCGGCGTAATACCGATGCCGCCGGCGATGAAGACGGTTTTCACCGCATCGCGGCGCAGCGGGAAATTGTTGCGGGGCTCGGAAATCGCCAGCACATCGCCTTCGCGCACCGTCTCGTGCAGACAGAGCGAACCGCCCTGCGAGGCCGCCTCGCGCTTGACGCCGATGACATAATGGTCGCTTTCGCCGGGACAGTTGGTGATCGAATACTGGCGGATCAGGCCGTTCGGCAGATGCACGTCGATATGGGCGCCGGGCTGGAAGGTCGGCAACAACCCGCGCAACGGCCGCAGCTCGAAACCGGCAATGCCGTCCGCCGCATCCCATTTGCGCGCGACGCTCACCCGGATCGTCGCCTTGCGGCCATGGACGGTTTCCTCCGGCATTTCCGCCAGTTCCGGCGAGACGCGTTCGATCTCCGGCACCAGCGGCGCGGGCGTGGGCTCGGCGAGCGCCTCGCGCTCGATGTGCTCGCGCAGTTTCGACAGCCGCGCATTGTGATGGCGCAGCACGGCAAGGCGCGCGCTTTCGGGCGCGCCATCGAGCACGCCGCGGATCACCGAGCGGTTGGAATCCACCGGCTGCACGAAGAAGACGGCCAGTGTTTCCGCCTCGCCCGCGCGGGCGCGCAGACAGAGAGAGAAGGCGCTTTGGCCATCGACCTCAACCGTCGCATCCGCGCCGTCAAGTTGTCCGCTCGGCTGGAAACGATAGTCTCTCAGCGCCGCGACCACACGGTCGGCGGGGGCGTTGACCGGCAGGCCGCGCAAGGGGAGCATCCCCTCGGCCGGCAGGCCGGCAATGTCGGGCACCTCGCCCTCCGGCCCCTCCGCCGTCCAGATCAGCCCGTAGCGGGTGACGGCCGGAAAGGTGCGGTTGGTGATGGTGCGGGCGGGCGCATCGGCGGGGTGGGCGGGGATATAGGTGCAGCCGGCGGTGCGGTTCGAATAGCGCCAGCCGTGATACTGGCATTTCAGCTCGCGGCCGTCATTGATGCCGATCGACAGGCGCACGCCGCGATGCAGGCAGCGGTTTTCCCAGATGTTGACATAGCCGTCATCGGCCCGCCAGACGGCGAATTCGCGGCCGAGCAATTGCGCATGGAAGACGTGGCGCAGCGGCAGGTCGTGCAGCGCGGCAATGGGATGCCATCTGGTCTTGGCGGTATCGAGCATGGGTCTCTCCGAACTGGAACGGGGGCGCGGCGATCACGTCGCGGCGGGGATGACGCCGTAGGTGATGCCCTTCTGGCTGAGCCAGCGGCGATAGGCGATGGCCGACTTGTCGGCGCGGATCGGGGTTTCGGCGCGCGGATCGAGCGGCAGGCGTTTCGGGAACTGGTTTTCGAGGATCGGCTTGTCCTGCCCGAAGATGGTCTGCTGGAAGCGCTTGATGACCTTGTCCTCATTGGTGTCGTCGAGGACGCAGAGCATCATATGGGCGCGGATATGCTCCTGATCGACCGGCTGCAGGAAGACGGCGATGACATCCAGCCGCGACTCGTCGAGCGGGCTCGACTTGTAGAGCACCGAGCAATAGGGATGCGGCACGCGGTAGATGTAATCGACATCGGCGCCGCCGGTCGAGGCTGTCGAGGCCATCGGTTGAAAGAAGCGGCAGCGGGTGGCGAGAATCTCGTCGCGCTCGACCGAGATCTCGACATCGTATTCCTTGACCTCCGTATGCGGCTCGGCGCCGAGGATATCGGTATGGACATACGGAAAATGCCCCATGTCGAGAAAGTTCTCGATGGCGCGCGGGGCGGAAATGTTGACGCCGAGCGTCGCCGCATTCAGCTTGCGCCGGTCGTTTTCGGCAAACTCGGGAATGGGGAAGAGATCGGCCGGCGCGTCGCTGAGCGTCGTCCAGATATAGCCATAGGCAAGCTTGACCGGCAGCGTGTCGGTAAGCGTCGCAATCTCCACCGGGCTGCCCTCGGGCAGGTCGCGGCGGTCGCGCCAGACGGCGGCGTCGCCCGCACCGTCGGTCGCATAGCTCAGGCGCTCCTCCAGCAGCACGGTGTCGAAAACCGTGCCGGCCGGCACTTCCGACAGCGCCGCCAGCGGATGCCACAGGTCGAGGATCACCTTGTCAGTGCATTTGGTCGAAGTCATGGCTTTTAGGTCTCCTTAAGGTCTTCCCGGTGCCTCACGAACGCGCGGGGATCGCGCCGTAGGTCACCGATTTGTCGCGCAGCCAGCGCCGGTAGAGCACGGCGACGGCATCGGCGCGGATCGGGGTCTCGGCGCGGGGATCGAGCGGCAGGCGCTTCGGCACCTGGTTTTCGAGGATCGGCTTGTCCTGCGCGAAGATGAGCTGCATGAAGGCGCGCACCGTCGCGGCATCGATGCCGTCCTTGAGATAGCAGAGAAAGGGATGGGCGATGCAATTGTCCTCGTCCACCGGCTGCACGAACAGGGTGATGACGTCGAGCCTGTCCTTCTGCACCGGATTGCTCTTGTAGAGCGCAACCGTATAGGGCCGGATCACCTTGTAGATATATTCGACGATGAAGCCTTCCTTGGCGGTCGGCGAGGCAATCGGCTGGTAGAACTTGCATTCGCTGGCGACCAGCTCGTCATCCGGCGTCAGCTCCACCTTGTAGGGCGCGACTTCCGTATGCGGCTCGTCGCCGAGCCAGCCGGTATGCACGAAGGGGAAATGGCCCATGTCGAGAAAGTTTTCGACTGCCCGCAGGCCCGAAACGCGCACCGCGATCGAGCCGCCGGTCACGAAATGGCGGTCGTCCTCCAGCGCCTCCGGCACAGCGACGATGTCGCGCGCCGGGGTGCCAAGGCAGGCCCAGAGAAAGCCGTAACGCTCGGTGGCGCGGACATTTTGCCCGTTATCGTTGCGCACCACCTGCTTGATATCGCCTTGCCGACATCGGATAGTCAGGTCGACGCCGAGCAGGCGCGTGCGAAACGGCGCCTGCGGGCTCAGGTTGGCGAGATCCGCCACCACATGCCAGTCGTCAAGAAGAACACGATCGCTGCAAAGGGCCGACATGATCATCGCACCTTCGTTCGGCTAGCACTTCCCCATGAACCTAGCTCTCGTCCTGTTCTACAGGAAACACAGGATTGGATATCAATCAATGAAAATTTGCATATCCAAAGAAGAATTTTGATTGACAGCAAAAACGGATTGGCTACCGATAAGGGCATGCCCGGCGCCCGAAAAGCGAAGGACCAAGCGACCCGTGCGGGAGACCATGTCATGAGCAGCCGCTCCCAGGCCATTGCCGACATCCTGACACGAGCGATCCTCGATCGCCGGCTGGTGCCCGGCTGCAAGCTCGGCGAGCGCGAGCTTTCGGAGATCTTCAACGTCTCCCGCATCGTCATCCGCCAGGCGCTCATCCGGGTGGCCGATGACGGGCTGGCGCAGATCGAGCGCAATCGCGGCGCCTTCGTCGCCAGGCCCTCCATGCAGGATGCGATGGAGATTTATGACGCGCTGACGCTGGTCGAGCAGGGCGTCGCCGCCCAACTAATGGACCGCCTCGGCCCCGCCGGCTGGGCGGAGCTGCGCCAGCATGTCGAGCGCCAGCGCCAGGCGGTCGCCAGCGGCAACCATGCGTTGGCAGATGTGCTCGGCGCCGAGTTCCACACCGTCTTCGTGCGGTTGAGCCGCAACAAGGTGATGCAGGAAATGCATGCCCAGCTCGTGCGCCGCACGACGCTGCTGCGCGCGCTGATCACCGCCGATTTCGACTATTGCAACCTGCTCGACGACCATGCGCGCCTGATCGAGCTTCTGGAAAAGGGCCGGCTGAAACAGGCCATGGACATGATCGATGCCCATCACCGCCAGGTGGTGCGCGGCTACATCATGGACCGGCAGGTCTTTCCCGAGCTGACGCCGCGCGAGGCGCTGGAACCTTACTTGCTCAATGCCGGCCAGACGCCGGAGATACAGACCAAAAACAAGACGGGTGAAAAAGGCAGGACGGGGGTGCATACCCACGTTCATGCCGCTAAGTAGACCCGGCAAAAAGCCGGGCGCGCATCGACCAACAGAGGGTTATCGAACATGCTCAATCTCAACAGACGCAAATTCCTGCAATATACCGGTGCTGCCGGTGCAACGCTCGCCACCGGCGGTCTTGCCGGTGCGGCAAGGGCCGAAGGGCCGCTGAAGATCGGCGTGGTCTATGTCTCGCCGATTGCCGAAATCGGCTGGACCAAGCAGCACAGCCTCGCCGTCGAGGCGGTGAAGAAGGAGTTCGGCGACAAGGTGGAGATCACCGTCCTCGACAACATCTTCATGCCGCAGGATGCCGAGCGCGTGTTCCGCGAGCTCGCCGCCTCCGGCAACCAGTTGATCTTCGGCACCTCCTTCTCGCATGGCACGCCGCTGCAGAAGGTCGCGCCGCGCTTCCCCAAGGTCGCCTTCGAGCATTGCTCGGGCATCGTCCATACCGCCAATCTCGGCACCTTCGAGGCCAAGTATTACGAGGGCTGTTATGTCGCGGGCGCTGCCGGCGCGCATATGAGCAAATCGGCCAAGATCGGCTTCATCGGCGGCTTCCCGATCCCCGATATCGTCGGCCCGGCCAATGCCCTGCTGCTTGGCGCCCAGAGCGTCAATCCCGATATCACCTGCAATGCGCTGTTCCTGAATTCCTGGTTCGATCCGGGCAAGGAAAAGGAAGCCGCCAACACGCTGCTGTCGCAGGGCTGCGACGTCATCTGTTCGATGACCGATACGGCCACCGGTGTGCAAGTGGCCGGCGAAGGCGGCGCCTGGTCGATCGGCTATGCCAGCGACATGTCGAAATTCGGCTCCGGCAAGCACCTCACCGCCTTCACCCTCGACTGGTCGAGCGACTATCTGCGCGCCGCCAAGGGTGTCGTCGACGGCAACTGGAAGCCGGAAGCGCGCTGGGACGGCCTGGCCGGCGGCGTCGTGAAGATGGCGCCCTATAACGAGCAGATCCCGGCCGATGTGGTCGCCAAGCTCAAGCAGCTCGAGGCCGATATCGGCTCCGGCAAGGTTCATCCTTACGCCGGCGAGTTGAAGGACCAGGACGGCAACGTCAAGGTCGCCAGCGGCGCGGTTCTGGCCGATGCCGACATTCGCGGCATGAACTGGTTCGTCAAGGGCATGATCGGCAAGCTCGGCTGACCGGCCCGCATTGACCCGGGCAATCGCTTATGAGGCACGCCGGCTCCGAAAGTCCCTTCTCCCCCCGGGGGAGGAGGTGGCCCGAAGGGTCGGATAAGGGGGGCGCGAAGCGCATGGAATCCTTGTGGTTCTTGCCTTCGGCATCTCCCTCATTCCGCTGCCGCGACCTTCTCCCCCGAGGGGAGAAGGGGCATTGTGGCAACGCCTTGTTCCATATGTGATTGCGCCATTCGCATGACAGGCAACCGTCGGCACCCTCCGACGGTCGCCCTTCCCTGCTCCACCCCGCACCCTCAGGACCGGCCATGACACCGCGCCTCGAACTGCGCTCCATCACCAAACGCTATCCGGGCATCGTCGCCAATGACGATATCTCGCTGTCGATCATGCCGGGGGAAATCCATGCCGTGCTCGGCGAAAACGGCGCCGGCAAATCGACGCTGATGAAGATCATCTACGGCGCGGTGCAGGCCGATGCCGGCGAGATCCTTTGCGACGGCAAGCCGATCCCGGCGCATACACCGGCCGTCTCCCGCGCCCTCGGCATCGAGATGGTCTACCAGCATTTCGCCCTGTTCGAGTCGGTGACTGTGGTGGAAAACATCGCTTTGTCGGTCGCCGGCAGCTTCGATCTCGCCGGACTGTCACGGCAGATCTCGGAACTTTCCAACCGCTACGGCATGCCGATCGATCCGCAGCGGCGCGTCCATGATCTCTCGGTCGGCGAGCGCCAGCGCGTCGAAATCGTCCGCTGTCTCCTGCAGACCCCCAAACTGCTGATCCTCGACGAGCCGACTTCGGTGCTGACGCCGCAGGCGGTGCAAAAGCTGTTCGGCACGCTGCGCCAGCTCGCCGCCGAAGGCTGTTCCATCCTCTATATCAGTCATAAGCTGGACGAGGTGCAGGCGCTCTGCGACAGCGCCACCGTGCTGCGCAACGGCCGCGTCACCGGGACCGCGCGGCCCAAGGAAACCAGCGCGCACGAACTTGCCCGTCTCATGGTCGGGGCCGAACTGCCGGAAATGCATATGAGCCCGGCGATCCCCGGCGAAAAACCGGTGCTTTCGGTCGCGGCCCTCTCCGCCTCGCCTGCCGATACCTATGGCGTCGATTTGAAGGACATCTCGCTTTCCGTCCATGGCGGCGAGATCGTTGGGTTGGCCGGCGTCTCCGGCAATGGGCAGGCGGAGCTGATCGCCCTGCTCAGCGGCGAGCGCACATTGCGCCGGAGCGAAACGATCCGCATCGACGGCAAGCCGGTCGGCCATCTGAACGCCAGCGAGCGCCGCAAGCTCGGCCTCGCCTTCGTGCCCGAGGAGCGGCTGGGGCGCGGCGCGGTGCCGACCCCTGCGCTCTGGGGAAACGCTGTGTTGACCGCCCATCGCGCCGGCCTCACCCGCCACGGCCTCGTCGACCGCAGCCGCGCCAGCAATTTCGCAAAAGGCATCATCGAGCGTTTCAAGGTCAAGGCCAACGGGCCGCAATCCACCGCCCAGAGCCTGTCTGGCGGCAACCTGCAGAAATTCATCGTCGGCCGCGAGATCGAGCTGGCCCCGAAACTCTTCCTCGTTGCGCAGCCGACCTGGGGCGTCGATGTCGGCGCGGCGGCCTTCATCCGCCAGACGATCATCGATCTTTCCCGCGCTGGTGCTGCCGTTTTGGTCATCTCGGAAGAACTCGATGAATTGTTCGAAATCTGCGACCGGCTCTACGTCATTTGCCAGGGGCAGGTGTCGCAATCGCTCGCCCGCAGCCGCACCAGCCGCGAGGAGGTGGGTTTGATGATGACGCGCACCGAGCGCAGCGAACGCGGCGAAATCAGCATGGGGAGAGACGCCATTGCGCTTCAGAATTGAGCAGAGGCCACAGCCTTCGGCGACCATGCGCGTCGCCGCCCCGATCATTGCGACGGTGCTGACGCTGATCGTCGGTTCGATCCTGTTCGCCGTCCTGGGTTACGATCCCTTAGCGACGCTCTCCGCCTTCTTCCTCGCGCCGCTGAATTCGATCAACGGCCTGTCGGAACTGCTTTTGAAGGCCTCGCCGCTGATCCTGATCGCCTGCGGCTTGGCGGTCGGTTTCCGCGCCAATGTCTGGAATATCGGTGCGGAGGGGCAGCTCGTCATCGGCGCCATCGCCGCCTGCGGCGTCGGCCTGTTCTATCCCGATCCCGAAAGCCGGCTGCTGCTGCCGTTTATGATGCTGGCCGGGGCGCTCGCGGGCATGGCCTGGGCGGCGATCCCCGCCTTCCTGCGCACCCGCATGAGCACCAACGAGATCCTGGTCACGCTGATGCTGACCTATATCGCGACACTGTTCCTCTCCTGGCTGGTGCATGGCCCCTGGCGCGATCCGGCTGGCTTCAACTATCCGCAAACGGCGCTCTTGCCGGCGACGGCGATGTTCGAGCCTTTCGATTATTCCTATCGTCTCAACGGCTCCGTCTTCATCACCGTCGTCGCCGTCTTCGCCATGTGGCTGTTCACCGATCGCAGTTTTCTCGGCTACAAGATGTCGGTCAGCGGCGCGGCACCGCTCGCGGCGCGTTATGCCGGCTTTGCCGAATCCTCCGCCGTCTGGATCGGGTTGCTCGCCGGCGGGGCCGCCGCCGGCATTGCCGGCATGGCGGAACTGTCGGGGCCACTCGGGCAATTGTCGCCGCAGATTTCGCCGGGCTATGGTTTTGCCGCGATCATCGTCGCCTTCATCGGCCGGCTGAATGCCTTCGGCATCGTGCTCGGCGGCCTCCTGATGTCGCTGCTGTTTCTCGGCGGCGAAAGCGTGCAGATGACCCTCGGCCTTTCCGCCTCGCTGACCCGCATCTTCCAGGGCATCCTGCTTTTCCTGCTGCTGGCTGCCGATTTCTTCATCTTCTACCGGCTTCGCCGCATTCCGGGGCACGCGGAATGGCTCGGTTCTGCGCCATCGCCACCGGCACGTTCACTGCCGCCACGCCGCTGATCTATGCGGCGCTTGGCGAACTCGTGGTCGAAAATTCCGGCGTCCTCAAGCTCGGCAGCGAAGGCATGATGCTGATGGGCGCGGCCTTCGCCTTCTGGGCGGTCATCGCCGGCCTGCCGATGCCGGTCGCCATCCTCTGCGGGGCGCTGGCTGGGGTCGTCGCCTCGCTGCTGTTCGGCGTGCTGGCGCTGACCTTCCTCACCAATCAATATGCGGCCGGGCTGGCGCTTGCCATCTTCGGCTCCGGCGTCTCGGCCTTTCTCGGTCGCGGCTTCGGCTCCGCCCCCATCGATGCCCTGAAGCGTATTCGAATTCCAGGCCTGTCCGACATCCCCGTCGTCGGGCCGATGTTCTTCCGCTTCGACCCCATGGTCTATCTGGCGCTGCTGCTGTTCGGCCTCATCACCTGGTTCCTCTATCGAACCAAGGCGGGCCTCATCCTGCGCACCACGGGCGAATCGCCTGAGACGGCGCATGCCATCGGCTATCCGCTGATCCGCATACGCTATCTCTCGGTGATGTTAGGCGGGCTGATGGCGGGACTTGCGGGGGCCTATCTCTCAGTCGCCTATACGCCGCTCTGGGTGGAAAACATGACGGCGGGCAAGGGCTGGGTCGCGCTGGCGCTGGTGGTCTTCGCCGCCTGGCGACCGCTGCGCGTGCTGCTCGGCGCCTGGCTGTTCGGCGGCATGACCATCCTGCAATTGCAGGGGCAGGCGCTCGGCCTCGCCGTTCCCTCGGAACTGCTCTCCGCTCTGCCCTATATCGCCACCATCGTCGTGCTGGTCGTCATCTCCCGCAACCGGCAGATCCTGGCGCTGCATTTCCCCGCCTCGCTCGCAAGGCCCTTTCGCCCGGCGAGCTAGAACGTTCGGGAACGCCCAACCGTCCGGGAAGCCCCTGTTCGGTTGATCCGCAAGCGTTGTGAAGGCCTTCGTCCTGCGTTATGATTTGCACGGGATGGGGGCCCTTACGATGAAGACACAACCACTCGCGCTGGCTGCCTCGGCTTTGTGGGAGGCTGCGATCGAACCGTCGCGATGGAGCGATGCTCTCGGGCAACTGGGAGCAGCCATGGATGGGATCGGCGCTTGCATTCTGTCTCCCAATCCAAAATTGGGATGGCTGGTCAACAGGGATCTGGCGGAGCCGTTCGAAGCCTATTTCAAGGATGGCTGGGAGGCGCTCGACCCGCGGCGAAGAGGGCTGTCCCGCTTGCGCCAAGGCCAGGTGCTGATAGACGACGACGTGGTGACACCGGACGATATCAGAACCTCTCCCTTCTTCAATGAACTCCTGCCGCAGGCCGGCTTCACCTGGTGGATGGGCGCCGGTTTTCATAGCGGCGAAAACTTCTATTGCCTCGCCGTGCAGCGCGGCACCGGCGGGAAGAAAATCACAACCGACGGCCAGGCGACGTTCCCCGGCCTGCAGCCCACCCTAAACCATCTCGGCAGGCTGCTCGACGGAATGCAGAAGGAGACGATCAGCGCGACTCTTTCCGCGCTCGACAGCCTGTCGCATGCCGCAGTCTGCATGACGGACGACGGCAAGATCCTCGACTGGAATATGAATGCCGAAAAGCTGCTCGACCGCGACTTCGACATCCGCAACCGGCGAATCGTCATCGAGGACAAACGCGCCGCCGCGCAGTTCGCATCGGCTTTGCAGACCTGTGTGGACATGGTGCATGACGGCGGCTTCGTCATCGTGCCGCGCATCAACAAGCATTCGCTCCTGTTGCGCTTTTCAAAGCTGCATCCGGTCGTGCGGTGTTCTTTCTTCGGTGCGTCCATCCTTGTCAGCATCAGGGAGATCGCGCCGCCAGCCGTCGCCGATCGGACGATCCTGATGCAGACCTTCGACCTGACGCAGGCGGAGGCGCATGTCGCCTCGCTTCTTGCCAGCGGGCGGTCGCTTGACGATGCGGCCAAGCTCCTCGCCATCTCAAAGGATACGGCGCGCTCACACTTGAAGGCGATCTTCGCCAAGACGGCAACCCACCGCCAGGGCGAGCTCGTGGCGTTGCTTTCCGGCATTCGATAGAACGGCCGGCATGGGATCGAGCCCGCTGGCGACGGCTACGCCGTCAGCGCCGGCACTACGAGATCGGCGACAGGGCCGTCGAGATGCAGGCGGGCGCCGGTCATGGCCTGCAATTCGTCCAGCGTCATGGCGGCCAGTTTTTCGCGCAGCACGAAGCGGCGCTCGACGATATCGACGACAGCATGGCTGGTATAGACGCGGGTGATGCAATTGGCCCCGGTCAGCGGGAAGCTGCAGCGCTCCACCAGCTTCGGTTCGCCGTTCTTGGTGACATGTTCGGTGATGACCACCACCTGTTTGGCGCCATGCACGAGATCCATCGCCCCACCCACCGCCGGCACGCCCTTGGAGCCGACGCGCCAGTTGGCGATGTCGCCGTTCTCGGCCACCTGATAGGCGCCGAGGATCGCCATATCGAGATGACCGCCGCGCACCATGGCGAAACTGTCGGCATGGTGGAAGAAGGCCGAACCCGGCTTCAGCGTCACCGCCTTCTTGCCGGCGTTGATCAGATCCCAATCCTCTTCGCCGGGCTTCGGCGCCTCGCCGAAATCGAGAATGCCGTTCTCGGTGTGGAAGATCGCCTGCCGCCCGGCCGGCTGGTAGCGCGCCACCATTTCCGGAAAGCCGATGCCAAGATTGACATAGGCGCCGTCATGGATGTCCTGCGCGGCGCGCCAGGCGATCTGGGCGTTGGAAAGCTTGATGTCCTCGCGGGTATCGATGCTCATGGATAGGTCACTCCGGCGCGGATGAGGGCTTCTTCCTGTTGCGGATCGGGGATTTCGACGACACCGTCGACGAAGATGCCGGGCGTCACCACATGCTCGGGATCGATGCCCCCCAGGGGAACGATGCGGGTAACCTGCGCCACCGTGCGCGCCGCCGCCATGCACATCAGCGGATTGAAATTGCGCGCCGCCTTGTTGTAGGTGAGGTTGCCGTTGATATCGCCGAGCTGCGCCTTGATCAGCGCGAAATCGGCCTTCAGCCAGCGCTCCTGCACATACATGCGGCCATCGAATTCGGCGACCGGCTTGCCCTCTGCCAGCTCCGTGCCATAGGCGGTCGGCGTGTAGAAGGCGGGAATGCCGGCGCCGCCGGCGCGAATGCGCTCGGCCAGCGTTCCCTGCGGCACCAGTTCCAGCGCGATCTTGCCGGCGAGATAGGCCTCGGTGAAGGCGCGCGGATCGGACGAACGCGGGAATGAGCAGATCATCTTGGCGACGCGCCCGGCATCGATCATCGCGGCGATGCCGATATGGCCGTTGCCGGCATTGTTGTTGATCACCGTCAGCTCGCGCGATCCCTTGTCGATCAGCGCGTGGATCAGTTCGATCGGCGCACCCGCGCCGCCGAACCCGCCGATCATGACCGTGGCGCCATCGCCGATCTCGGCGACGGCTGCGTGTGCGCTCTCCAGCCTCTTGTCCATCCGAACCTCCTTCGAAAGCCCCTTGGGCGCGGATCTAAGCCAAGGCCCGACTGGACCGCAATCGAATTGTGCGATATCGTCACTTTGTTCGATTATCGCACGAAAGATCCTGCCTTGAAGCCGAAGGCACCGATTTTTCAACGCGGAGATGATCCGGAGACAGAGACATGACGCAACAGCGCGACCTGATGGGCGGCCTTGCCAAGGGTTTGAAGGTGATCGAGGCGTTCACGGCCGAGCATCCACGCCTCAGCATCGCCGACGCGGCAGCCATCACCGGCCTCGACCGCGCCACCGCGCGCCGCTGCCTGCTGACGCTGGCCGAGCTGGGCTATGCCGATTACGACGGCAAGTATTTCACGGTGACGCCGCGGGTGCTGCGTCTCGGCACCGGCTGCCTGGCGGCCATGCCGCTGCCGCGCCTGGTGCAGCCCTGGCTCGATACATTGTCGGAAGCGGTCGGCCAGAGCACGTCGGTGTCGATCCTCGACGAAAGCGAGATCGTCTATGTCGCGCGCGCCGCTCAACGGCGGGTGATGTCGATCAACCTGATGCCTGGCTCTCGCCTGCCGGCTTTCTGTACCTCCATGGGCCGCATCCTGCTGGCGGCGCTCGCTCCCGAGGATGCCCGCCGGCAGTTGGAAAAGGCGGATCGCGCACCCCGCACCGAAAACACCGTGACCGATCTCGACACCCTGATGACGATCCTCGCCGATGTCCGGGCGCAGGGCTATGCGATCAACGACCAGGAGGTGGAAATCGGCCTGCGCTCCATTGCGGTGCCGCTGTTCACCTCCCGCGGCCGCGCGATCGCCGCCCTCAATCTCGGCCTCGCCGCCGCCGAGGCCAGTGTCGGCGACTTGGTGGCGCACTACCTTCCGGCGCTGCAATCGACGCAAGCCGAGCTGCGCAAGATCCTGCTTTAGGCCGCACCCGTTTCCGGATGCGGCCGGGCATGGCTTATCGGCTGGCCTGCAGCATCTTGCAGAGCATCACCAGTTGCGCGTCGTAATTGCCGGAGCTGGCGATGTCGCGGCAGCGCACCTTCAGCTTGCGCTGGTCGCTCGCCGACAGGCGGTTGAAGCTGCGCGTGGGCGGTGTGCGCGGTGATACCTTGCCGCCGTCATCGCCGGGGCCGGTCGCGGTCGGCGTATCGCCACCGGTGCCGGAATTGCCCCCCGGACCGGTGGAGCCGCCGCCGGGTGTACCGCCACCGGTGCCGCCGCCTGTGCGGCCGGTGCCGCCAAGGCCGAGGCCGAGACCAAGGCCCGTGCCGCCATTGCCGCCGACCGAAGCGCCGACATTGGCATTGACACCATTGCCGATCGACGCGCTGACACCGGCATTGACGCCCTGGCTGCCGCCAACACTGGCGCCGACGCCCGCATTCACGCCCTGGCTGCCACCGACATTGGCACCGACACCCGCGTTGACGCCCTGGCTGCCGCCGACACTGGCGCCAACATCGGCATTCACGCCCCGCCCGCCGCCAACCGACGCGCCGACCCCGGCATTGACGCCATCACGTCCGCCCAGCGATACGCCGACCCCGGCATTCACGCCCCGGTCGCCGCCGAGCGACACACCGACGCCGACCCCGTCACGCGCCTGCGCAAGAGAAAACGGAACGAGGCTGGCGGCGATCAACACCGGGAACAATCCAAGCTTGATGTTTTTCATGACTTCCTCCTGATTCCGGCGACGTGCCGGGTATTTGGAAAATCGCGAAAGCGAGCAAGCGTTTCCGGACGCACGCTGGAAGTGCGTGCGGTGGTTAGGTAATGGTTACAATGACGGGAAAAGCGCGCGGGGCTTGCATCGTTCCGGGACATGTCCGCCGCGTGCAGGCAAAGAAAAACCGCCCACCCCTCCGGGCAGGCGGCGCATTTTCGATGACAGGCCTTACCAGTCCTGGCGGCCGTACCAGTCGTCGATATCCTGGCGGGCGCGATCCTTGGCGAGACCGTAGCGTTCCTGGATCTTGCCTTCGAGCTGATCGCGCTTGCCGTCGATCCGGTCGAGATCGTCGTCGGTCAGCTTGCCCCACTGCTCCTTGATCTTGCCTTTAACCTGTTTCCAGTTTCCTTCGACACGATTCCAGTCCATGGTATCCTCCTTCGAATTTTTGACACCGGGGAAGGAACGCTTGCGCACCAAAAATGTTTCAAACAAGTCTGCTTTGCATATTGCGCAAGTTCTTTGACGCCATAACTTCACAATGCAACGCCGGATCTGTCGTGACTTCTTTCGTGGCAGCGATCGCGAGGCGTTCTGCTGAAGGAGTGAACGGTGACGTTTTCGACTTACTTCGTTTCATTTCGCATCGCTCCCCTCACCATCGCCGGATTGCGGCCGGAAGACAGGCACCGCTCGGTCATCGAACGCGCGCGCGGACAGGCCGCCTTCTGGGGTGAATCCCTGTCGTTCTTCATGACGCAATCGACCATGCTGACGCCCGAATTCGGCGCGCATGTCACCGCCGATCTCAGCCGCGCCCATGACATTCTCGTCGCCTTCGATCCCGGCGACATGTCGCTGTGCTATTTCGGGCCGATCGAGCAGGAGCATGCGCTGAAATCCTTTTTCGACATCCGTATCCGCGTATAGACACAGAAAGGCGCGCCCCATGACCCCAGCCCAATGCAGAGCCGCCCGCGCCATGCTCGGCCTCGAGCGGGAAGAGCTCGCCGCGCAGGCCGCCGTCGCGCCCGCCACGCTTGCCGCCTTCGAGGATGGCGAGGACATGCCGGCGGAGATCGTCGCGACGCTGCGCGCCGCGCTCGAAAATGCCGGCGTGATCTTCATCGCCGAGGCCGAAACCTCGCCTGCCGGCGGGCCTGGCCTGCGCCTGTCCGCCGCCACGCCGAAGGGCACGCTCAAGGATTACGTGCAATACCCCGAATTCCTCTCCCCTGAAGCCTCGACCGGCTCGGGCGGCTGACGCGCGCCACGCAAGGCTCCGGCAAGCGATCCGCCCTATGCAGGGCGCTGAATGGCCGGCAAGGGAGGGAAACGTGTCGATCCTGGAATTGCTGGATTACACCGGCGTGGCGGTGTTTGCCGCCACCGGGGCGCTTTCGGCTTCGCGCAAGCAGCTCGATCTCATCGGCTTCCTGTTCCTGGCGGCGGCGACCGGCATCGGCGGCGGCACGTTCCGCGACGTCGTCCTCGGCGCCACGCCGGTTTTCTGGGTGGTGAACCCCACCTATCTGATCGTCTGCCTCGCCGCCGCGCTCGTCGTCTTCGTCGGCGCGCACCGCATCGAATCGCGCTATCGCCTGCTGCTCTGGCTGGATGCCATGGGCATGTCCGCCTATTGCGTGATGGGCGCGGCCAAGGGCTTCGTCGCCACCGGCTCGCCGACCGTGGCGATCACCACCGGCGTGCTGACCGCCAGCTTCGGCGGCATCCTGCGCGACCTGCTGGCCAACGAGCCTTCCGTGCTGCTGCGGCCGGAAATCTATATCACTGCCGCGCTCATCGGCGCCGCCGCCTTCACGGCGGCGACGGTTGCCGGCGTGCCGCTGCCGGCGGCCTCAGCGATCGGCGCCGGGGTGGCCTTTGCGGTGCGGGGCGGCGCCCTGCTTTTTGCCTGGCGCTTCCCCGTCTACAAGCCCCGCCCCGGCCGTCATCCCGACGACGTCATGTAACGAAAAATCATCCGCGCCCGATCAGGAGCCTTCCTCGCATTCGGTGATCTCGCAGACGCTGTCTTCGCTCGTCCGATTGGCGCATTCGTTCAAGGCCCGCTCCCGCGCCGAGTCCTCGTCGGCATAGGAGTAGCTGTAGCCATATGTCCCCTGGTCGGAAACCGCCGCGCATCCCCATGCGAAAACGGAACTCGACGCGGTCACCGCAGCCGAAAAGCTCAGCGCGGCCAAAGCCACGCGAATCCTGGTCGTCATGAATAATCCCCTCTGAAGCCGGTGCGAAACGCACCATGCCCCAGATAGGACCAATCCCGACCGGGATTGCAAGCCCGGTCTGCGCCCGCCCAAAAATACTCACAGGCGGTATCGCGCAATCCCCTTCCGGCTGGATACCGCCTAATGGCCGCCGGTCGGGGAAGGTGTTTGCCGCAGATGGGACAGCACGCTGGAAACATCGCTCCAGGCCGGCTTTTCAGGTGCAAAGCGCGCACGCAGATAATGCGCGAGGTCTTCGATCTGGCGATCCGAGAGCGTATCGCCGAAGGCCGGCATCGCCATGACTTCACCGGGATTGCGGCGGGCAAGGCTTGCCGGGGCCGGCGCTCCCGCGAGAATGGTCTGCAGCAGGTTGTCGGGCCGGTCGCTATGCAGATTGGTGTTGAGCGCGAGATCGGCAAGCGGGCTGTCGGGACCATGGCAGGCCGAACAGGCGCCTTCGAACAGGCGCTCGCCGCGTGGGGATAGGCGCGCCGCCGGCCATGCCGCCGCCTGCGCACTGGCCAGCGCCGCGCGTCGTTGCTCGGCGATGCCGCCGGCGGCTGCGGGCGTGCCCGAAAGACTGGCCAGATAGGTCGCCATCGCCTGGATATCGGCATCCGGCAATGACGAAAGCGAAGCGACGACCTTTGCCATCGGCCCGCCGGCGCTGCCGTGATCGGCGGAATGACCGGTTCGCAGATAGTCGAAGAAAGCCGTTTGCGTCCAGGCGACAGGGCCTTTCGCGGCATGTCCGAGCGCGGGCGCTTCCCAGCCGTCGGCAAGACCGCCCGACAGGTGCGCCGCGCCGGACTTTTCCGCTCCGAAGCGGTTGCGTTGCGTATGGCAGGCCGAACAATGTCCGAGCCCTTCGACCAGATAGGCGCCGCGATTCCACGCCTCGCCCTTGGCGGGATCGTAGGCAATGGCGTTCGAGCCGAGAAACAGCGCATTCCAGCCGGCCATCAGACCACGCATGTTGAAGGGAGGCGTCATCCGGGCCGGCGGCGCCGGGCTTTTCGCGGCTGGTGAGGCCATGAGATAGGCATAGAGATCCTGGAGATCGCCCTCGGATACGTTCACGAAGGACGTATAGGGATGAACGGGATAAAGATGCGTCCCGTTTCGGCTGATGCCTTCGCGCATCGCCCGGACGAAGGCCAGATAGGACCAGTTGCCGATGCCATGGCTTTCGTCAGGCGAAATATTGGCGGCGAATACCGTTCCGAACGGCGTCGTAAACGCCCGTCCGCCCGCCAGAGGCTGGCCCCCGGCTCCGGCGTGACAGGCATCGCAGGCGCCGGCGGCAGCCACGAGCCGGCCGCGCTCGATGGCCGCCGCACCGAACGATGCCGGGTCCGGCCGCTCTATCGCGGCAACGGACGGGCGCAGCGGCGAGAGCGTCGCCAGCCCGCAGGCCGCGATGCCCGCAAGGCCGGCCAGCCCGAAACCGCCGAGCCAGCGGCGCCGTTTGCGCCCAGCCTGTCCGGTCTTTCCGTCCTCCTTTTCCGACCGGCCTTCGAGGCCGGCGAGAATTCGATCCGGCGTCAACGGCAATTCGCGAAAACGCAGGCCGGTCGCGTCATAGACGGCATTGACGATCGCCGCCGCGCTCGGCACGGAGGCGGATTCGCCGACGCCCAACGGCGGCTCGTGCGGACGCGGCACCATCAGGACGTCGATATCGGGCACCTCCTCGAAGGTGAGGATCGGATAGCCGCCCCATTCGGCGCTTTCCACCGCCGTTTCGGTGAAGCTCACCTTTTCCTTGAGGACCCGGCTGACGGACTGGATGACATTGCCGTGGATCTGATGGCGCACGCCATCGGGATTGATCATCAACCCGGAATCCTGCCCCACCGTGACCCGCGTCACCGTCACCTCGCCGGTGCGTCGGTTGACCGCGACATCGGCGACCCAGGCCGACCACGCCGCTGGCGTTCCCGGAAACTTGCCATGCACATAGACGGCATAGGCGAAGCCGCGGCCATACAGAAGCTCGCCCTCGCCGCCTTCGCTGCCCCAGCGCGTTCGCGCATGCCAGCCGGCGCGGTCGGCAACGGCGCGCACCAGATCGCGGGCGCGCGGATCCGTCAGATAACGCAGGCGATATTCCACCGGATCGACGCCTGCGGCCGCGGCCAGCTCGTCGAAGAAGCTTTCATGGGCAAAGGAATTCGGCATGGCCGAAACGCCGCGAAACCACGAGGCGCGGGCAATCGGCGGCATGTCCTGGACGGCGATGCGCATGCTGGGAACGGCATAGGGCGGGATCGCCGTGCGGTCGCCCATCTCCACCGCTTCGTTGGTCGTTACCTTGCCGGTCAGCACCAGGGCCAGCGTCGGCGCAAGATTCGAGGGATAGCGCGTCTCGAAATCATAGGCGATCGGACCGCCGGCAAGGTCGAGCCCGCCGCGCACATCGACGACCTGCGCCGCGCCTTTCGGTTCCCAGCCATGCTCCTGCTCACGCGTCAATTGCACGCGCACCGGCCTGCCCACCGCGCGGGAAAGCAAGGCCGCGTCGGCGGTGACGTCGTCGGCGCAATTGCGCCCATAGCAGCCCGCCGCTTCATGACGCTCGACGACGATCGCCTCCTCCGGCATATCCAGCAGCCGGGCAAGGTCGCGCCGCATGAAGTACGGATTCTGCGTGCCGGACCAGACGATCAGGCGCTGCGCGCTCCAGTCCGCGACCGCGCAGGACGGCCCGATCGAACCATGCATCTGATAGGGCCAGACATAGGTCCGGTCCATGCGCGGCGAAGCCGCAGCCAGGGCGCGCTCGACGTCGCCCTCCTCTTTCAGCACGCGTCGCATGGCCGGATTGTCGCGCAGCGCCTGCTCCGGCGCATTGAGATCCGGCCGGCGCGGCGGCGCGCGCCAGACGGGCTTGAGCGCGCGTGCGATCGCGGCCGCCTGTTCCTCGCGCTCGGCGACGACACCGACGAAATCGCCGATGGCAACCACGGCGACGAAGCCAGGCATATGCGAGACCGGACCGGGATCGACGGAGATCAGGCTGCTGCCGACCCCCTCGCCGTGATCGTAGCCGACATAGGGCGGGCGCACGACCCGGCCATGCAGCATGCCGGGTACGCGCACGTCATGGACATAGGTCCAGTCGCCCGTCGACTTGGCGGCGATATCGGCGCGCGCAAGCGATTTGCCGACGATGCGATAGGCTTCAACGGACTTGACCGGAGCCGTCGTGTCGATATCGATGCGGCGGTGCTGCCCGCGAACGAGGTCGCCATAGCCGATCCGGTTGGCGCCATGGCTGAGAACGCCGTCCGCGACGGCGATTTCATCGGCCGCAACGGCCCACAGCGTAGCCGCCTGCGCCACGAGATGGCGGCGCGCGGTGGCGGCGGCCAACCGCAACGGAACGGCGGTGACCTGGATGGTCTCGCTGGCGATCGTCGGCCCTTGATCGGGCGCGGCGCTGGTGGTTCCCAGCACCATGCGCACCCGCTCCAGCGGCAGCTCGAGTTCCTCGGCGACGATCTGGGCCAGCGCCGTGCGGATGCCGGTGCCGAGATCGACATGGCCGTTGAACGCCACAGCCTCGCCGTCTGCCCTCACGGCCAGATAGATCTCCGGCGCGTTCGCGCCGCCGGGTTTCAGGACGAGCAGCACGTCGGGCTGCTCGAGGTAGAGCTCCCGGCTGGTTTCGCGCGGTCCGGTCATGCAGCACCCGCCTCCTTGCCGGTGGACGCCGTCATCAGCGCGCGGGCGCGGCGCACGGCGGCAAGAATCTCCACATGCGTTCCGCAGCGGCACAGATGCCGGCGCAAGGCGGCGCGGATTTCCGCTTCGCTGGCATTCGGCTTGCGGGACAGCAGACCGACCGTGGCGATGATCATGCCGTTCAGGCAATAGCCGCACTGGGCGGCCTGCATCTCGGTGAAGGCTTGCTGGACGGGGTGCGGCGCGCCATCGCGCGACAGGCCCTCGAGCGTGACGACCGCCCGCCCGGCGACGGCGGCGAGCGGCGTGGTGCAGGACCGCACCGGCCGGCCATCGACCAGCACGGCGCAGGCCCCGCATTCGCCGAGACCGCAGCCGAACTTCGGCCCATTCAGGCCGCAATCATTGCGCAGCGGATAGAGAAGCGGCGTATCGCCCGGCAGATCGAAGCGACGCTGCGCGCCGTTGACGGAAAGGGTCAGGAAAGGCGCGGCCATCTTATGCCTGCCATTGCGGCGGGACATCGCGCAGGACTGGCCCTGCCGCCCGCAAATCGGGCGTGGGTCAGGATTGCGGCGTTCCCCTTTTGGTTTTTGTCGATCGCATCCATGTGGCGGATGATAGCGATAATTCATTCGCGTGCAAATGAATTATCGCGCGTTCTGCGCATGCGCCGCCGTTTCTCCCATGCGGCGAAGAATCGCCAACCTTCTGTTTTTTCGACGTTTTGGCCGAAAGCAGCATCCGCTTTCTTTGGTCATGCCCGAATGAGCAAGTCTCAGGAGAGCCGGCGGATGAGATCAAGCAGCAAGCGCCGCTCGCCGGGATCGAGAGCGGCAAGCGTCTCTTCCGATACCGCGCGGGCGGCATCCAGATTGCGCGCGATGACGGCATCGCCTTCCTCGGTCAGCGACAGGATAAGCCGGCGGCCGTCCTCCGGGTCAGGCGAGGTTTCGACGTAACCGCGCGCCACGAGCCGATCGATGACCCCCTTGATCGTCGCCGCATCCATGGCGGTCTCGCGGCCGAGGTGGTTCTGCGAGGTCGGCTGGATGTCCTGCAGCTTGGTGAGGGCCGACCATTGCGTCGTCGTCAAGCGGTCGCCCATCCGTGCGTTGAAAATCGCCACATGGCGCTGGTTGGCCTGACGCAGCAGAAAGCCGATCTGCTGGTCGACACGATAGGCCGCAGGCTCCCCGGATGTCTTTTCCCTGTCTGTTTCCGCCGGCATCTGCGCTCCCATCGAAAGACAGCGTCACCCTGCCCTCGCCCTCCGGTTTAATTCGCGCGCATCGTTTGTCAACGGCGCCATGAAGGGCGCGGCCCGCTTGACAGCTCGCCCCAAGGCTCCGATAATTGTTTGTATACAAATAAACAAGAACGGCGATTGTCTGAGCCGAAGGGGAATGTCGCCATGGTCAAGCAGCCAGTCGAAAGTGCTGTCAACGGCAAGATCCGTTGCGACGCCTGTCCTGTGATGTGTTACATCGCCGACGGGCGCTCGGGCGCCTGCGACCGTTACGCCAATATCGCCGGTGAACTGATCCGGGTCGATCCGCTGACCGTGATCGAGAACACGGCGACGGCCGGCGGCAAAGTCGTCCCCTTCATGCCCGGCCAGGCCGACAACGAATGGGACGGCGACATCGTCCATGCCGGCACGCCCTTCGTCACGGCGGTCGGTGCCGGCACCACCTATCCCGACTACAAGCCGGCGCCGTTCATCGTCTCCCAGACCCATGACGGCATCGATATGGTGACGGTGGTCACAGAGGGAATATTTTCCTATTGCGGCGCCAAGGTGAAGATCGACACAGACCGCTTCATCGGCCCGGAAGCGGCGGCGGTGCGCGTCGAGGGCGAGCCTGTCGGCCATGTGACAACCGGCGAATACGGCTCGCAGATGCTGTCGCTCGGTGGCGTGCATCACCTGACCGGCGGCTCCAAGAAGGAAGGCCGGATCACCTGCGAGGCGCTGATGCGGCTTTGCAATCGCGAGCGCGTCGAGATGACGGTCGACGGCGGCGCGGCCCTGTCGCTGCAGGCCGGCCGGCCGCCGGTCATCGACGGCGTCGAGGAAAGCCGCATGCGCGTCGGCTGCGGCTCGGCGACCATCGGCATGTTCGCCCGGCAATGGCGCGACATGGTCGACGAGGGGGTGGTGGTCGACGATCACATCACCGGCGTGCTCTCGGAGCATCAGGCCGGCAAGCTGCTCGGCATTCCCCCGACCGGTATCCGCATCAGGGGCCGGCGCTCGACGCCGGGGCGCTATTTCCAGGTGGCCGCGCCCGGCACCGGCTGGGGCGGCACCGATATTTCCGATCCGCTCGCCATCCTCGGCGATTTCGACCCTAAGGCCGCCTATCCCGGCTTGAGGCTGCTGATGGTCTCGACCACCGGCGAGCAATATGGCTATTACATCCTGGACGAGGATCTGAAGCCGCAATTGCAGACGACATTGCCGGCGCCGGTGCTGGAAAGCGTCGGCATCGTCGCGGAAAACTGCGAGCCGGCCATGGTCTCCGTGCTGTTCATCGGCGGGGCGGGCGGCAGCCTGCGCGCCGGGGTCACCACCAATCCGGTGCGGCTGACGCGCTCGGTCAAGGCGGCGCTGACCCATGTCTCCTGCGGCGGCGCGCCGGCCTATGTCTGGCCGGGCGGCGGCATCACTGTGATGGTGGACGTGACGCAGATGCCGACCAACAGCTTCGGCTACGTGCCGACGCCCGCCATCGTCGCGCCGATCGAATTCACCATGCGCCTGGAGGATTATCGCGCCCTCGGCGGCCATATGGAGGCGATCGTTCCGGTCGAACGGGCGGTGGCGCTGGCCGAGCGCCATATCGCCCCGATAACCGCCAGCCCCTGGCCGACGGCCGGGCGCAATTTCAAATGGGGCGCCTGAGGGCGGAAACGGCATGACGGGACCCGTCGCGGCCTATCTCGATGGACATGCGGACGGCCGGCTGCATCTGCAGCACGGCCCCATCGATCTCGTTATAGGTCTTGACGGAAGTCGAGACGGCGCACCCGCGCCGGAGCGGGAAACCGCCCTGCGCGCCCATGCCTTCGCGATGGCCCGCCGGCGCTTTCAAAGCGTGCTCGATGAACTGGTCGGCGAATTGCCGCTGCTGAAAATGCCGGTGACCGCAACCTCGCCGGTTCCCGAGGGTGCGATTGCCCGGCGCATGCACCATGCGGTGCTGCCGTTTGCCGCTGAACATTTCATCACGCCGATGGCGGCCGTGGCCGGGGCGGTGGCCGACGAAATGCTCGCCGCCATGCTTTCCGGCCTCGCGCCGGACGAGCGCCCCGCCCGCCTTTATGTCAACAATGGCGGCGACATCGCGCTGCATCTTGGCCCCGGCGCCGGATACCGCATCGCCATCGCCCGCGAGGACGGCGCCGATCTCGGCGCTTTCGCCATCGATGCGGGTTCGCCCGTGCGCGGCATTGCCACATCAGGCCGGGGCGGACGGTCGCTATCGCTGGGCATCGCCGATGCGGTCACCGTGCTGGCCGCGACGGCGGCCGAGGCCGATGCCGCCGCCAGCATCGTCGCCAATGGCGTCGACCTGCCCGGCCATCCCGCAGTCGAGCGCCGGCCGGCGCGCAGCGTCGTCGACGGCAGCGATCTTGGCGACCTGCCGGTCGTCACCGGCCTCGGCCGGCTGGACGACGACACGGTCGCCGAAGCCCTCGATGCCGGCGCGGACCGCGCCGAGACCCTGCGCCGACGCGGGCTGATCGACCGCGCCGCGCTGTTCCTGCGCGGACAGGGGCGCATCGTCGCGCCTGCCGCTTCCCCAGCCCTTCCCAAACCGGAGACCGGACATCATGCCTGAACCCAAGCTGCGCAAGCTCGTCACCATCGTCGAGGACGTTTTCCACGAAGGTGGCCCGGTCCGCGACACACCACTGAAGCGCGGCGCCGTGCTCGCCGTCATCGAAAACCCCTTCGCCGGCCGCTACGAGGCGGACATCGCCGGCTTCATGACAGATCTGGAACCGCTCGGCCTCGACATGGCCCGCAGGCTGATCGATGCGCTCGGCGGCGAAGCGGGCGCGATCGAGGGATACGGCAAGGGCGCCATCGTCGGCCAGGGCGGCGAGCTCGAGCATGGCGCGCTCTGGCATGTGCCGGGCGGCTATGCCATGCGCGGGGCGCTGGGCGAAGCCAAGGCCATCGTGCCCTCCACCAAAAAGGTCGGCGGGCCGGGCACGCGGCTGGATGTTCCCGTCACCCATATCAACGCCTCCTATGTGCGCAGCCATTTCGACGCCATGGAAGTGGGCGTCGCCGATGCGCCGCGCGCCAATGAACTCGTGCTGGCGCTGGTGATGACGACAGGCGCGCGCATCCATGCCCGCATCGGCGGCCTGAAGGCCGAGGACGTCAAGGGCGAGGACGGGCTGCGGTGAAGGCGCGCATCCGCAAGCTCACCGTCTTCGTGGAGGAGACCCGGCGCGAGATGGACCGGCCGGTCGATCCGCCGACCCGCAAGGCGGCGGCCGTCGCCGTCATCCGCAATCCCTTCGCAGGCCGTTATGTCGAGGACCTGTCCGAGCTGATCGAGACCGCCGCCATCCTGCATCCCGCGCTTGGCAAGCCGCTGCGCGAAGCGGTGGACAAGGGCGCAGCACTGGTGCCCTCCTCCAAGAAGCGCGGCGGGCCGGGACAGGTGCTCGACATTCCCCTGGGGCACAAGGACGCCGCCTATGTCCGTTCGCATTTCGACGGCATGGAAGTCTGGCTCAACGACAGCCCGCGCGCCGACGAAATCATGGTCGCCGTGGCGGTCACCGACAGCGGCCGCCCCCTCCCGCGCATCGGCGGCCTGACGGTCTCCGAGGTGCAGGGCAAGGACGGGCTTCGCTGAGGTTTGGCCTGCGGGCGCGGCCATAACGTCTGGGAAACGTGCCGGCCATGGAAAAAGACCCGCGCTTGACAGGCGCGGGACGCGCTGACAATATCATTTGTATACAAACAAAAATACCGAGGAACAGCCGTGTCACAGCCTCCCGCTTCGGCGACAGACGTCCGGACTCCGCCCGCCGCCCCGCAACCGGGCGTGGCCCAGTCGGTGGTCGCGGGCGTCGATGTCGGCGGCACCTTTACCGATCTGGTGCTGTTCGATGCCGGCCGGGGCACGGTGCGGCTGGCCAAGACGCCGACGACGCTCGACAACCAATCGCATGGCGTCATCCATGCGCTGGAGGCGGCTGAGGCGGATTTCGCCGCGCTCGACCTCATCGTCCACGGCACGACGACCACCACCAATGCGGTGCTGGAGCGTCGGCTTTGCAAGACCGGGCTGATCACCACCATGGGCTTTCGCGACGTGCTGGAGCTCGGCCGGCGCACGCGCCCGCAAGCCTACGGCATGACGGGCGATTTCCGCCCGATCATCCCACGCGACCTGCGCCTCGAGATCCCCGAGCGCATGGATGCGCGCGGCGCGGTGGTCACGCCGCTGGACGAGGCGGCGCTGCGCGACGCCATTGCCGCACTGATCGACCAGGATTGCGAGGCGCTGGTCATCCATTTCCTGCATGCCTATGCCAATCCGGCGCATGAGCTGCGCGCCGGCGAGATCGCCCGTTCGCTCTGGCCGAACGGCAACGTCACCCTCGGCCATGCGCTGCTGTCGGAAAGCCGCGAATACGAGCGCGGCGTCACCGCCGCCGTCAATGCCTCGGTGCAGCCGCTGCTGCGCCGCTATGTCGAGCGGCTTGCCGATACGCTGGCCGGGCGCGGCTATCGCCACGACGTGCTGGTGATGAACGGCAATGGCGGCATGGTCTCGGCCCGGCATGTGGCGAACGAGGCAGCCAAGACGGTGATGTCCGGCCCGGCCTCCGGCGTCATGGCGGCGGCCTATACCGGCCGGCGCGCCGGCATGGAAAATCTCATCACCTACGACATGGGCGGCACCTCGACAGATGTCGCGCTGATCCGCAATGCCGAGCCGACCGTCTCCAACGAGATCGAGGTCGAATACGCCATGCCGATCCATGTGCCGATGGTCGACGTGCGCACGGTCGGGGCCGGCGGCGGCTCCATTGCCCGCATCACCGCCGCCGGCCTGCTGCAGGTCGGCCCGGACAGCGCCGGCGCCACGCCCGGCCCGATCTGCTACGGGCGCGGCGGCACCAGGCCGACGATTTCCGACGCCAACCTGCTGCTCGGCCGGCTCGATCCGGCCCGCCTCGCCACGGTGCCGGGCGGCATCACGCTCCGGGACGTCGAGGCGATCTTCCGCCGCGACCTCGGCACTCCCCTCGGCCTCGACGCCATCGGCGCGGCCGCGGCCGTCATCCGCGTCGCCAATGCCCGCATGTCGGATGCGGTGCGCATGGTCTCGGTGAGCCTCGGCGAGGACCCGCGCGATTTCGCGTTGTTCGCCTTCGGCGGCGCCGGGCCGCTGCATGCCTCGGCCATCGCCCGCGAGCTCGGCATTCCCAGGGTGCTCGCCCCGTCGCGGCCGGGCATCACCAATGCGCTCGGCTGCGTCGTCGCCGATCTCAGGCACGATTTCGTGCAGACGGTCAACCGGCCGCTGGCCGTCGCCGATATCGAGGCCGTGCACGCGCTGTTTGCGCGCCAGAGCGCGGAGGGCCGCCGCCTGATCGCCAAGGAGGCGGTCGCCATCCGCGAGGTCCGCGAGATCCGCTCCGTCGACATGCAGTTCATCGGCCAGACGCATGTGCTGCGCGTGGCCCTGCCCGACGGCAAGCCGAGCCGGGAAGACCTCCAGCGCCGCTTCGAGGACGCCTATTTCGCCCGTTTCCATGTGGAGTTGCCGGAAATTCGCGCCAATCTCGTCAACGTCAACACCTCGGTGATCGGCCGCCGCGCCGAGATCGATCTTTCGGCGCTGATCGACGCCGCCGGGCGCAAGGCGACGCTTGCCGAGGCCGAGACCGGTCGCCGGCCGGTCTGGTTCGGCGGCTTCGTCGAAACGCCGGTCTACTGGCGCGACCACCTGCCGGCCGACGCCGTCATCCACGGCCCGGCGATCGTCGAGCAGATGGACACCACCATCGTCATCGAACCGGGCGACATCGCCCGCCAGGACGGCGACGGCAACATCATCATCGCCATCGGAGGCTGAGGAATGGGCACCGCGAGCATCGATCCCATCACGCTGTCGGTCATCCAGTCCGGCCTGCAACAGGTCTGCGACGAGATGGATCTCACCTTTTCCCGCGCCGCCTTCTCGCCGGTCATCGCCGAGGCCAACGACCGCTCGGACGGCATCTATTCGGCTGACGACGGCGCGCTGATCGCGCAAGGGGCGAGCGGCCTGCCGGTCTTCGTCGGCACGATGCAATATTCGACGCGGGTGCTGATCGAGATGATCGCTACGGCCAAGGCCGCCGCGCCGCAGCCCGGCGACATCTATATCGTCAACGATCCCTATCTCGGCGGCACGCATCTGATGGACGTGCGCTTCGCCATGCCGGTCTATCGCGACGGCGCCATCTTCTGCTGGCTCTCGAACACCGGCCACTGGCCCGATACCGGCGGCGCGGTGCCGGGCGGCTTTTCGGCCTCGGCCACGGCGGTCGAGCAGGAGGGCCTGCGCCTGCCGCCGGTGCGCCTGTTCAAGCAGGGCGTGCTCGATGCGGAAATCTACGCCATCATCTGCTCCAACATCCGCGTCGCCGACCAGCGCATCGGCGATGTGAAGGCGCAGGCCGCAGCACTTCTCGTCGGCGAAAAGCGCCTGTGCCGCCTGCTCGACCGTTACGGCGACGCCACCGTGACCGACGCCATCGCCGAGCTGCGCCGCCGCGCCGCCGATCAGATGCGCGCCAATATCCGCCTGATCCCCGATGGCGTCTATCGCTCCACCGCCTATGTCGACAGCGACGGCGTCGTCAACGAGCCGCTGGAGATCCGCCTGGCGGTGACCGCCGAGGACGGCGAATTGACCTTCGATTTCACCGGCTCCTCGAAGCCCTGCATGGGGCCGATGAATTCGGTGCTGGCGACGACGCTGTCCTCGGTCTATCTCGCCATGCGCCACATCTTCCCGGACGTGCCGATCTCGGCCGGCGCCTTCGAGCCGCTGACCGTCATCCGCCCGGAAGGCACGTTTCTCGACGCCCATTATCCGCGCCCGGTATCCGGCTGCGCCGCCGAAGTCAGCCAGCGCATCGCCGAGGCGGTGTTCGCCGCGCTGGTGGAGGCGCTGCCGGAGCGCGTCACCGCCTCGCCGGCCGGTTCGTCGGGCAATTTTGCGCTGGGCGGCTTCGATCCCGAGCGCGGCCAGGGCTATGTCATGTACCAGATCTCCGGCGGCGGCTATGGCGGCAATGCCGATCATGACGGGCTGGCTAACGGCTGCTCGACCATCGGCATTTCCAAGGCGCCGCCGGTCGAGATCATGGAGCAGCAATATCCGGTGCTCTATCATCGCTATGCGCTGCGCGAGGGCTCGGGCGGGGCGGGGCGCCATCGCGGCGGCTTCGGGCTCGATTACGAGATCGAGCTGCGGCGCGGCCAGGCGACGGCGAGCTTCGTCCTGGATCACGGCCGCTTCGGCCCGCCCGGAGCGCTCGGCGGTCGCGACGGCGCGCCCAACCGCGTCACCGTCACCCGCGACGGCGTCGCGATGACGCCGGAGCATCTGTCGAAGGCGCAGGACATTCCGCTGAAGCAGGGCGACCGCGTGCGCGTCGAGACGCCGGGCGGCGGCGGCTACGGCGATCCGCTGGCCCGCGATCCGCAGGCGGTCGCCGAGGACGTGCGCCTCGGCCGCTACAGCCGCGCCGCCGCGCAGGCCATGTTCGGCGTCGTGCTGGACGCGGCGGGCGGCGTCGATGCGGCCGGCACCGCCTCAATACGCGCGCCGGCCAGCGCAGCCTGATACGCCAGCCACAGACGAGCAACGATCAAGGAGACCGCAATGGACGCAGCTGCAACCCACGTCGCCCGGCCGGCTTATCCCATCCCCGAAAACGTCTTTGCCGAGACGGTCGTCAGCGTCCGGCACTATACGGAACGGCTGTTCGCCTTCCGCATCACCCGGCCGGCGAGCTTCCGCTTCCGCTCCGGCGAATTCGTGATGATCGGCCTGCCGAATGCGGAAAAGCCGGTGTTCCGCGCCTATTCCATCGCCAGTCCCGCCTGGGACGAGGAAATCGAGTTCTTCTCGATCAAGGTGGAAAACGGGCCGCTGACCGAGCATCTGCAGAAGATCGTGCCCGGCGACACCGTACTGATGCGCAGGAAGCCGACCGGCACTCTGGTGCTCGATGCGCTCATGCCCGGCCGGCGGCTTTATCTTCTGTCGACCGGCACCGGCGTCGCGCCCTTCGCCAGCCTGGTGCGCGATCCCGAGACCTACGAGAAATTCGAGGAGGTCATCCTCGTCCAGACCTGTCGGGAGGTCGCGGAGCTGACCTATATCACCGAACTGGTCGCGGGCCTGAAGGACGACCCGCTGGTCGGCGACGCCGCCGGTAAGCTGCGCCTCTACACCACCACCACGCGCGAAACCTCCCCACGCATGGGCCGGATTACCCATCTGATGCGCTCCGGCCAGCTTTTCGCCGATCTTGGCCTGCCGCCGATCGCCCCCGAGACCGACCGCGCGATGATCTGCGGTTCGATGGCGATGCTGAACGAGACCAAATCCGTCCTCGAAAGCTTCGGCCTCGTCGAAGGCGCCAACAACGCCCCGGCCACCTTCGTCGTGGAACGGGCCTTCGTCGGATAGAAGTGACTTCCGAGCAGTCGGATCAGGCGGCCCATCTGAGGCACGCCTCTGCCGAAAATTCCGTCTCCCCTCGCGGCAGCGGGATAAGGGGGACGCAGGCACATATGGATGTGGCCGCTCGGCTTCGCCGTCCCCCTTGTATCTGCACTTGATGATTTTGTGCGATTGAAGCGATTTCGCCTGTTGCCGGGTGGCGACACGGCAGCAGGCGTGGCGTCGTTGCCCGTCTTCCCCCCGCTTGCAACCTTGCATGAGCCAGTGATCGGCGGCGAGGAGACGGCTGCGGAAGCCCTGAGGACCGGGTTGTGAAGCGAAGCCACGAGGACTGCGATCAACAGGACGGCCCACACCCGGCCGCGTCCGCCACCGATGAAGCTCTTGTCGCGCCACTTGCCAGATCGCCGCGTGAACGGAGCATGCCTGCCAATGCGGCGATCTGGCGTCCCGCGCGCTGGCGGAAGAGGCGCGCAAGCAAAATGAGCGAGAGGGCTTGGGCTGGCATCGAAGCCCCCGCCCTTACGGCACGGAGTGCTCGTAGAGCGTCGCCCCGGACGTTGCATCCACCCCGGCGAGGCTGACTTCGTAGCCCCAGAGGCGGCGGATGTGGGTGAGCGTGGCGTTGCGGTTGGCCTCTTCCAGCAACATGCCGCTCTTGATCGTGTGGCGCAGGCGGAGCTGGCGGTCGCCGAGCAGGTCGACGTCGGTGACCTGGATGTCCGGGCGGTTGGCGCCGGGATCGTAGGCGCGGGCAAGGGCGGCGCGGACGTTGGCGTAGCCGCGCTCGTTGTGGATCGAGGCCACCTCCAGGAACCGGTCGGTAGCCCGGTCGGAAAGGTGGAACAGGCGCAATTTGCGCATCAGGGCCGGGCTTAGGTATTGCAGGATGAAGGATTCGTCGCGGTGGTTTTCCCAGGCGTCGATCAGCGTGCCCATCCAGTCGCCATTGCCGGCGATATCCGGAAACCAGTCGCGGTCCTCGGCGGTCGGCTTCGTGGAAATGCGCTCGATGTCCTGCATCATCGCAAAACCCAGCGCATAGGGGTTGATGCCGGAATAGCGCGGATCGTCGAAGCCCGGCTGGAACACGACATTGGCATGGCTCGCCAACAGCTCCAGCATGGCGCCCTCGCTCATCCGGCCCTGGTCGAACAGCCGGTTGATGATCGTGTAATGCACGAAGGTGGCGCAGCCCTCGTTCATCACCTTGGTCTGGCTCTGCGGGTAGAAATACTGGGCGATGACGCGGACGATGCGCAGGATTTCCCGCTGCCACGGCTCCAGGATCAGGCTGTGCTTTTCGAGGAAATAGAGCAGGTTTTCTTCGGGAAGGTTCAGAACCTTCTTGCGCTCCAGCGCCTCGCGCTCGGCCTCCTCGATGCCGTTGCTGCGGGCCGCCGTCGGCAGGGTACGCCACAGGTCGCTATAGGTCTGCTCCTCGTATTCCAGCCGCTCGCGCGCCCGCTCCGTCACCTTTTCCGAGGACAGGCGCGGCGGGCGGCGATAATGGAAGACCCCCTGGTCCATCAGCGCATGCGCCGAATCGAGGATCTCCTCCACCGCATGCGTTCCATGCCGCTCCTCGCAGCGGGCGATGTATTTCTTGGCGAAATCCATGTAGCCGAGAATGGCGCCGGCATCCGTCCATTGCCGGAAAAGATAGTTGTTCTTGAAGAAATGATTGTGGCCGAAGGAGGCGTGCGCGGTCACCAGCGCCTGCATCGGCATGGTGTTTTCTTCCATGAGATAGGTGATGCAGGGGTTGGAATTGATCACCAGCTCATAGGCCAGCCCTCGCCTGCCCTTGCGGTAAAGCTGGCTTTCGAAGACGAAACGCTTGCCGAACGACCAGTGCTGATACATCAGCGGCATGCCGATCGAGGAATAGGCGTCGAGCATCTGCTCCGACGAGATGATCTCGATCTGGTTGGGATAGACGTCGAGACCCATCTCGCCGAGCGCGATTTCCTCGATGGCGTCATAGGCGCGCGACAGCGTCGAGAAATTCCATTCCGATCCGCTAAACAGCAGGCTGGAGGCTGGCTTTGCCATCTGTTTGTCCCTTCACCGGCGCATCTGCACGGCCTGATGCCGGGCAAAGAGTTTGCGGAACACGGGATAGATGTCGGAGGGCCTGGCGATGCGGGTCATCTGGAAATTGGCCACCTCGCCATCCACCATGCGATAGGCCCGCCACAGCGAGGTGCCGTTGTCGGTGGTGCCGAAGATTTCGCTCTCGCGCTCGTCGATGATCTCGACATAGGCGTAATACTGGCAGAGCTTCATCAACTCGTCGCGCAGCAGCGTGGCGCAGCGCTCGGAATCGCCGGTGGCGTTGTCGCCGTCCGAGGCCTGGGCGGCATAGATGTTCCAGATATTGGAGGGATAGCGGTCGAGGATGATGCGCTGCATCTCCTCCAGCGCCGTGGAAACGATGGTGCCGCCGCTCTGCTTGCTGAAGAAGAAAGTCTCCTCGTCGACCTCGTGCGCCTCGTCGGTGTGGCGGATGAAGACGATGTCGATGCGCTGATAGCGGCGCTTGAGGAACAGGTGCAAGAGCACGAAGAAGCGCTTGGCGAGGTCCTTTTCGCGCTCGCCCATCGAGGCGGAGACATCCATCAGGCAGAACATGACAGCGCTGGCATTGGGCACCGGCTGGCGGTCGAAGCGGTTGAAGCGCACGTCGACGGGATCGACATAGGCGATGCGCTTGCGCCGCCGCTCCAACAGGTCCAGCTCCTCGCGCAGATGCGCCAGCCGGCGGCGCTGCGCCTGGGTCGGCGGCCGGATCTGCTCCAGTTCGGCGATCTCGTCGGCCACTGCCTGGAACTCGGTCTCGATCGGGCGACGGAGCGCAATGCGCCGGCCGAAACTGTTGCGCATGGTGCGGCCGATATTGATGTTGCTCGGCGTGCCCGAAGTGGTGAAGCCGACGCGATGCGGCTTGTAGGTCACGGTTTCCTTGAGGTTGAGCTTGATGAGGTCGGGAAGCTCCAGATCCTCGAAGAACAGGTCCAGCACCTCCTCGCGCGACAGCACGAACAGGAATTCGTCGTCGCTTTCGCCGCGCCCGGCGCCCTTACCGGCGCCACCCCCGCCTCCGCCGCTTTCCTGCTTGCCGATGCGGTCGCCGGGGGAAAAGCTTTCGTTTCCAGGCAGGACGTGGTGGCGCTCGCCGCTGCCGGGCGCATGGCGGAAGCTCGGCTCGTCGGCGCCGCGTCGCGGCACCGGCACGCCATGGGCGGCGTCGACATCGGCGATCTTGTCGGATTTGACCTGATCGCGGATCGCCCGCTTCAATTCGTCATGCACACGCTTGAGGAAACGTTGCCGGTTGCCGAGGCTGCGGTCCTTCGGATTCAGCCGGCGATCGATGAAATTCGGCATGGGCCAGTCCCCGCTCCCGAGCGTTTCCGCCTGTTTCAGAGGACGGAAACGCTCTTGCTTTTCGCCTTGTCAGCCGGCCTTGTTGACCCGCATGTACCAATCGACCAGCCGCCGGACCTGGCGCACGGTATAGCCGCGCGCGGTCATGCGATCGACGAATTCGGCATGCTGCTTTTCGGTCGTGCTGTCTTTCTTCGAGCCGAAGCTGATGACGGGGAGCAGGTCTTCCACCTGGCCGAACATGCGTTTCTCGATCACCTCGCGCAGCTTTTCGTAGCTCGTCCAGGCGGGGTTCCTGCCGCCGTTGCGGGCGCGGGCGCGCAGCGTGAACTTGACGACCTCGTTGCGGAAGTCCTTCGGGTTGGCGATGCCGGCGGGTTTCTCGATCTGCGACAGCTCGCTGTCGAGGATCTCGCGGTTGAGGATCTGGCCGGTATCGGGATCCTTGAAATCCTGATCCTCCAGCCAGGCGTCGGCATAGGCGATATAGCGGTCGAACAGGTTCTGGCCGTATTCGCTATAGGATTCCAGATAGGCCTTCTGGATCTCGTGGCCGATGAATTCGGCATAGCGGCTGGCGATTTCCGAGCGGATGAAATCGAGGTAATTGGCCTCGACCTCCTTTGGAAACTGCTCGCGGCGGATCGCCTGTTCGAGGATGTACATCAGGTGGACGGGATCGGCCGAGACCTCCTTGGTGTCGTAGTTGAAGGTTTCCGAGAGAACCTTGAAGGCGAAACGGGTGGAAATGCCGGTCATGCCCTCGTCGACGCCGGCGGCGTCGCGATATTCCTGCAACGACTTCGCCTTCGGGTCGGTATCCTTGAGGTTCTCGCCGTCATAGACGCGCATCTTGGTGTAGGTCGGCGAATGCTCGGGCGGCGTCAGCCGGGTGGCGACGGTGAAGCGCGACAGGTTTTCCAAGACTTCCGGGGCGCAGGGGCTGTCGGAAAGCTCGCTTTCGCGCAGCAGCTTCTCGTAGATCTGCCGTTCTTCGGTCACGCGCAGGCAATAGGGCACCTTGACCACGAGGATGCGGTCGAGGAAGGCTTCGTTGTTCTTGTTGTGCTTGAACTGCAGCCATTCGGATTCGTTGGAGTGGGCGAGCACGATGCCCTGATAGGGGAAGGCGCCGAAATTCTCGGTGCCGTTATAGCTGCCTTCCTGGGTGGCGGTCAGCAGCGGATGCAGCACCTTGATCGGCGCCTTGAACATTTCGACGAATTCCAGCAGCCCTTGCGTCGTGCGGTTCAGGCCGCCGCTGTAGGAATAGGCGTCGGGGTCGGCCTGGCTGTAGTTTTCCAGCTGGCGGATGTCGACCTTGCCGACCAGCGTCGAGATATCCTGGTTGTTCTCGTCGCCGGGCTCGGTCTTAGCGATGCCGATCTGGCGCAGCCGCGAGGGCATCAGCTTGACGACGCTGAATTTGGAGATGTCGCCGCCGATCTCGTCCAGCCGCTTGGCGGCCCAGGGGGAGATGAGGCCAGTAAGGCGGCGCTTGGCGATGCCGTATTTGTCCTCCAGCAGGTCGCCCATGCGATCGCGGCTGAAAAGGCCGAGCGGCGATTCGAAGACCGGGCTGATCTTGCCGTCGATGGCCAGCGTGTAGATCGGCTCCTGTTCCATCAGCTTCTTCAGGCGCTCGGCCAGCGACGATTTGCCGCCGCCCACAGGCCCGAGCAGGTAAAGGATCTGCTTTCGTTCTTCCAGGCCTTGGGCGGCATAGCGGAAATAGCCGACGATTCGCTCGATCGTATCCTCCATGCCGTAGAAATCCGCAAAGGAGGGGTAAATCTTGATCGTCCGGTTGGCGAAGACTCGGCCCAGCCGCTCGTCGGCGCTGGTATCGACGAGCTTGGGCTCGCCGATGGCCGCGACCATGCGCTCCGGCGCGGTCGCATACATGCTCTTGTCGTCGCGGCACGCCAGCAGATACTCCTGCAGGCTTAGCTCTTCTTGCGCACCGCTTGCATAAGTCTTTGAGAAAAGATCGAAAACATCACTATCGCTGGTTTTCATGGAACTCTCCCGCGGACGCCGGAAGCGTTTCCTCGCGTCCACTTTCTCTTCAACGAAGCTCGGCTACAAATTGTTCCCTGGTCATGCCTGCGGAAAAGCCTGTTTTCCGTCCGTCGGCGCAGCTTTTGCGCTGTCCTGCGCCATGCGAACCGGAGGGGCCCAAGCCGCACCGTCATCATCCTTTCGCGCTAGCACAGTATGGGCGCGGACGCCGCGCCGGTAAAGGGGTTTGTGGTTTCATCATACCTAAGAAATCACCCGATAATTCTCATGGGCCGATCATGCGGCCCTTCTCCCGGCGCTGATTTTACGGCAAAACGCCAGGCTGAACGAACCGGAGAGGAGCCGTCCCGATGCAACTGGCGGAAACGTCGATCGCCGCGCTGCGCCAAGCGCTGGAAGAGGGCCGCGTGACGTCTCAGGCGCTTGTGGAAGGCTATCTGGCGCGAATCGCCCGCTACGACCATGACGGCATCCGGCTGAACGCCGTCGTGGTCCTCGATCCGCAAGCCGTCGAGGAGGCGCGCGCCTCCGACCGGCGCCGCGCCGAGGGCCGGCTGCGCGGGCCGCTCGACGGCATTCCCTACACCGCCAAGGACAGCTACAAGGCACGCGGGCTGACGGTCGCCGCGGGCTCGCCGGCCTTTGCCGATCTCGTCGCCAGCGAGGATGCCTTCGCCATACAGCGCCTGCGCGCCGGCGGCGCGGTATTGATCGGGCTGACCAACATGCCGCCCATGGCCAATGGCGGCATGCAGCGCGGTCTCTACGGACGCGCCGAATCCCCCTATAACGGCGATTACCTGACGGCGGCCTTCGGCTCCGGTTCCTCCAACGGCTCGGGCACGGCGACCGCCGCCAGCTTCGCCGCCTTCGGGCTCGGCGAGGAAACCTGGTCGAGCGGCCGCGCGCCCGCCGCCAATAACGGGCTGTGCGCCTATACGCCGAGCCGCGGCGTCATTTCGGTGCGCGGCAACTGGCCGCTGGTGCCGACCATGGACGTGGTCGTGCCGCATACGCGCAGCATGGCCGACATGCTGGAACTGCTCGACGTCATCGTCGCCGACGATGCCGAGACGCGCGGCGATCTCTGGCGCAGCCAGCCTTGGGTGGCGATCCCGAAATCCTCCGAGATCCGCCCCGCCTCCTATCCGGCGCTGGCAGCGTCCGCCTCGCTGAAGGGCAGGCGCTTCGGCCTGCCGGCCATGTATATCAATGCCGACCCGCTGGCCGGCACCGCCGAAAACCCCGGCATCGGCGGCCCGACCGGCCGAAAGATCGAGACGCGCGCCTCGATGCTCGCCCTGATGGACGCCGCCCGCGCCGCGCTGGAAGCGGCGGGCGCCGAGGTCGTGGTCACCGATTTTCCCGTGGTCTCGAACTACGAGGGCGACCGCCCCGGCGCGCCGACGATCTTCACCCGCGGGCTCGTCAGCCCGGATTACCTGCGCCACGAAATGCTCGATCTCTGCGCCTGGTCCTGGGACGATTTCCTCGCCGCCAACCGCGACCCGACGCTGTCGCGGCTTGCCGATGTCGACGGCGCGGCCATCTTCCCCGCCCCCGAGGGCGCCCTGCCCGACCGCTACGACGGCTTCGACGACTTCCTGCCCGCCTATCCCGCCCATGCCGCCGCCCATCCTGGCCGTTCCCTTGGCGATATCCCGCATCTGGAAGCCGGTTTTCGCGGGCTGGAGGAAACCCGCAAGCGCGATTTCGAGGACTGGATGGACGGTCTCGGCCTCGACGCCGTGATCTTCCCGGCGGTCGCCGATATCGGCCCGGCCGATGCCGACATCAACCCCGCCTCGGCCGATCTCGCCTGGCGCAACGGCACCTGGGTCGCCAACGGCAACCTCGCCATCCGCCATTTCGGCATCCCCACCGTAACCGTGCCGATGGGCATCATGCCCGACATCGCCATGCCCGCCGGCCTCACCTTCGCCGGCCGCGCCTATGACGACAATGCCCTGCTCTCCTACGCCACCGCCTTCGAGGCGACCGGCAGCTATCGCAAGGCGCCGCCGCGCACGCCGGAACTCTGAGCGACCGGGGATGAATTTTATGCGCAGCCGGGCGGAAATGTCCGACTGCGTTTCCGTCTGCCCCCCTTATGAAACAGGACGGGTGCCGGAAAAACCCTTCTCCGCCAGGAGAGAAGGGAATTTCCGCATCGCCCCGCCCCCGCCACGATCCGGAATCGTCCCCGCCGATTCTCTTCCCGCCAATGCGCCCTATGCTTCGATGTCGCCGCAACGGTCGAAACCGCCCGGCCTCGGCCGCGGGGAAAGGAAGATGGAAGTGCCTGTTTCGATTGAATATTCTGTCGCAGGCCGTCCTCTTGTCTCCCGCCATCGCGGCGGCGCAAACGGCCGGGACTGGACGCGAATCGAGAATCGTGGCCTAAGTTGTCGGGTGAAGGCCGATAAAACGCGTGTCGGCCGACAAGAGGGATTCATGGCGACAAGGTCGAATACTAAGCCGGTCGTGGCGGCGCGGGAAGATGCCGCCGAAAAGATCGTGCGTCATGCGGGCATGCTGTCCAACCAGCTGCAGCAGCTGCGTGCGCGCATGTATCCGCCGCGCGCCGAAAAGGGCCTGCGCTATTTCCTGACCAACGAAGTCTCGAAGCTGACCTCGATCCCCGATTCCACGTTGAAACTGCTCTCCAACGAGGGCCGCGGCCCGGTGCCGAGCCGGCTGGAGAACAACCACCGCGCCTATACCCTGCCGCAGATCAACGAACTGCGCCGCTTCTTCGCCGCGCAAAAACCTTCGGAGGCCCAGCGTTTCCTGCCGCATCGCCGCGCCGGCGAGCATCTGCAGGTGCTGGCGATTTCCAACTTCAAGGGCGGCAGCGCCAAGACGACGACCAGCGTGCATCTCGCCCATTACCTGGCGCTGCACGGCTACCGGGTGCTGGCCATCGATCTCGATCCGCAAGCCTCGCTGTCGGCGATGTTCGGCGCCCAGCCGGAGGTCGATGTCGGCTCCAACGAGACCATCTATGCGGCGCTGCGTTACGACGAAAACCGCCGCCCGATCCGCGACATCATCCGCAAGACCTATTTCGAGGGCATCGATCTCATCCCCGGCAATCTGGAGGTGATGGAATACGAGCACGATACGCCGCGCATGCTGGCGCAGGGGCGCTCCTCCAGCGGCGGCATCTTCTTCGAGCGGCTGAAGCTGGTGCTGTCGGAAGTCGAGGCGGATTACGACGTCGTCATCCTCGACACGCCGCCCTCGCTCGGCTTCCTGACGCTCGGCGCCATCTATGCCGCCACCGGCATGATCGTCACCGTGCATCCGGCGATGCTGGATATCGCCTCGATGAGCCAGTTCCTGCTGATGATGGGCGATCTCATCCAGGTGCTGAACGAGAACGGCGCGGTGCTGGAGCAGGATTTCTTCCGCTACCTCGTCACCCGCCACAATCCCAACGACCAGCCGCAATCGCAGATCGTCGCCATGCTGCGGCATCTGTTCGCCGACGACGTGCTGTTGCCGACGGCGGTGGAATCGACGGCGGTGGAGGCGGCGGGGCTCGCCAAGCGCAGCCTCTACGAGCTGGAAATGGGCCAGGTCGGCCGCGACACCCATCGCCGCGCCCGCGAGGCGATGGACGCGGTCAACGAGGCGATCCTCGATCTCGTGCGCACCAGTTGGGGCCGCTCATGACCAAGTCGAAGAAATCGATCATCGCCAATTTCGGCCTGCTGGCGACACCGGCGCCCGAGACGAAATCGCAGGAGCCGCCGCTCTCCGCCCCCCTGCCCCGTGTCGGCGCCGGGGTCATCGGGGCGGCACAGCGCTCGATCGGCGAATTGCGCGACGAGCGCGACCGGCTGAAGGCGCTGGTGGAATCCGGGGCCGGCGGGGCGAGCACGCTCGATCCCGCGCTGATCGACCCCTCGCCCTTCCCCGACCGCCTGCCGGATGACGGCGAGGCCGATTACGCCGTCTTCCGGCGGATGATCGAGGAGGAAGGGCAGAAGGTGCCGATCCAGGTGCGTCCGCACCCCGAGACGCCCGGCCGCTATCAGGCGATCTTCGGCCATCGCCGCCTTCGCGCCGCCCGCGATCTCGGCATCCCGGTCAAGGCCGTGGTGGTCGATATGTCCGACCGCGATCTCGTGGTCTCGCAGGGCCTCGAAAACGCCGCGCGGCAGGATCTGAGCTGGATCGAGCGGGCGCTGTTTGCCAGGCGCATGGACGATGCCGGCATCAAGCCGCGCGACATCAAGGCGGCGTTGGCCGTCGACGATCCCGAACTTGCCCGCATGCGCGCCGTCTACCGCACGCTGCCGCCGGCGCTGATCGAAATGATCGGCCGCGCGCCGAAGATCGGCCGGCCGCGCTGGGTGGATTTCGCAAAGCTCTATGGCGAGCACGAGGACAGCGAGGCGCGGGTGACGGCGGCCTTTTCCGCGAACGCGGCAGCCTCTTCCGATGCCCGCTTCCAGCTGGCGCTCTCGGCGCTGAAGACGCCGGCCGAAAAGCCGGGCAGCCCCGTGCAGGAACTGCGCTCGCCCGATGGCGCGACGCTGGGGCTGGTGACGGCAAGCGACAAGGAATGGCGCCTGCAGGCCAAGAGCCGCGACGGCACCCGTTTCGCCGCCTTCCTGCAAGCGCGCCTGCCGGAATTGATTAAGGAATTCATGCAGCAAAAACAATAGGATAGTGGAATAAAACCGCTACATTCCATATGCGAAGGCCTTGTCACCTGACAAGGTTTCGACGGTGAAGACCTGAACAGGAAAGGATGACATCAGCGGCAAAAAGAAAGGCCCCCAAGCGGCGAACCACCCGAGAGCCTTTGTATCTTCTAGCAGAGACAGCAATAGCGCTTCCCGATTCTCCTGTCAATCATGAGACCGCCGGCTCGGTGAACCCTTTCGTATGCCCTTTTGCATGAGGGAAACGACATGGAACGGCATTATGTGACGACGCCCTTCGGGCGGCGGCCGATGACGCTTGCCATGGTGACGGGACAGCTCGCGGAAGCGGAGATCCCGACCGGCAAGCGCGTCGACAAGTGGAAGGTGTTTCGCGATCTCTGCGATGCCCGCGAAAAATTGGGCCTGCGCGACCGGGCGCTGGCGGTGTTGAATGCGCTTCTCTCCTTCTTTCCGGAAACGGAGCTGGAGGAAGGCGACAATCTCATCGTCTTCCCCTCCAACGCCCAGCTTTCGATCCGCGCCAACGGCATCGCCGGCACGACGCTGCGCGAAAATCTCGGCATTCTCGTCGACGGCGGCATCGTTTCGCGCCGTGACAGTCCCAATGGCAAGCGATATGCCCGCAAGGACGGCCAGGGCGAGATCCGCGACGCCTATGGTTTCAGCCTCGCGCCCCTGCTGGTCCGCGCGGAAGAATTCGCGCTGCTGGCGCAGGAAGCGGCGGCCGAGCGCCGGCATCTCCAGATGCTGCGTGAGCGCATCACCATTCTGCGCCGCGACGTGCGCAAGCTGGTGGCAGCAGCGATAGAGGAGGGGGCCAAGGGCGACTGGCTGGCGATCGAGGCCGAGCTTGTCACCGAACTTTTCGATCTCAAGCGCAAGAAAACCATCGAAGATCTGCAGAAAGTCGCCGAGCGGCTGGCGGATCTGCATGCGCGGGCGCTCAACATGCTGGAATTGCGTGCTAAAAACAAAAAATCCGCTGCCAATGCTAGCGAAATCCGCGATCACATACAGAATTCAACCACTGAATCCAGCAATGACTCTGAACCTGCTCTGAACACAGGCAGGGCGTCGGCCATATGCCCGACCGAACCGTTGCTGGAAACCAAATCGGCGACCGCAGCCGAAATCCCGACAGCCGATGCCCGCAAGCCCCTGCCCCTGTCGGCGGTGACCAGGGCTTGCCCGGATATCCGCGCTTACGGGCCGGGCGGCGCGGTCGAAAACTGGCGCGAGCTGATGGCGGCCGCCGTGGTCGTCCGCTCGATGCTCGGCGTCAGCCCCTCGGCCTATGAGGAGGCCTGCGCGGTGATGGGCCCGGAAAACGCGGCGATCACGCTGGCCTGCATGCTCGAACGCGCCGGCCACATCCAGTCGCCGGGTGGCTACCTGCGCGACCTGACGCGCCGCGCCGCCCGCGGCCAGTTCTCCGTCGGCCCGATGGTGATGGCGGCGGCGCGCGCGCGCGGCGTGATCGGCGCGGCGAAAAGCCCCCTCCCCTCCTGAGCTGAATATTTATATGAAATCAAGGTGTTGCCATAGTTCTAAAAATGGTTCGACGGCAAACCGGTGGATTGGTTCTTGGCAAGACGGCTGGTGCGGAGCCAGAAACCATGCAGATATGGCGAGACTGCCGGGATGAAAAAGGATGGATGACATGACGGTCGATTTGAGCAACTGGACGCCGCGGCCGCGGCCGGAGCGCAAGATCTTCGAGGGGCGTTACGTGCGGCTGGAGCCGCTCGACGCACAGGTCCATGGCGACGGACTTTACGAGGCCTCGAGCGTCGCCGATATCGACGGCCGTTTCGCCTGGTTGCCGGACAATCCGCCGCAAGACCGGGCCGATTTCCAGCCTTGGCTCGACACGGCGGCCGCCAGCGCCGATCCAATGTTCTTTGCCGTTATCGACCGGCAGAGCGGAAAAATCGCCGGTCGCCAGACCTTCATGCGCATCGATGCCGCCAATGGCGTCGCCGAAATCGGCAACATCTACTGGGGACCGCTGATCTCGCGCCGGCCGGCGGCGACCGAGGCGCTGTTCCTGTTCGCCGACCATATTTTTCGCGAGCTCGGCTATCGTCGTTTCGAGTGGAAATGCAACAACAACAACACGCCCTCCAAGCGGGCGGCGGAACGCTTCGGTTTCAGCTTCGAGGGCATCTTCCGCCAGCACCTGATCGTCAAGGGCGCCAATCGCGATACCGCCTGGTATTCGATCATCGACGGCGAATGGCCGGATCTCTCCGCTGCCTTCACAGCCTGGCTCGACCCGGACAATTTCGACGCCGAGGGCCGGCAGAAACGCCGGCTGGAGGATTTTCACCGCTGAGCCTGTCGCCACGCGGAAAGGTTTGACCGAATCCCGGTTGCGAGACTACAAATCGCTGGCGGCGTTGGAGGCAGGCGCCGCCGGGACCGGGAGGCGGACGGCATGAAAATCAACGACAGCGAATTCGAGGGACGCGTGGTGATGGTCACCGGTGCGGCCGGCGGCATCGGCCAGGCGATGGCGGAGGCCTTTTGCGCCCGCGGCGCGACCGTCGTGCTGACCGATCGCAGCGAGGCGGTGCATGAAACCGCCGGAAAACTCGGCCCCCGCCACCGCGCCTTCGTCATGGATGTCTGCGACGAGGCCGGGATTGCCGCAACCGTCCGCGCCGCGGAAGAGACGCTCGGGCGCATCGATGCGCTGGTCAACAATGCCGGGATCGGCATCCTCGCGCCCGCCGAAAGCCTGACGAGCGAGGTCTGGGACCGGCACATGGACGTCAATCTCAAGGGGGCTTTCCTCGTCGCCCGCGCCGTTGCTGCGGGAATGCTGGTGCGCGGTTATGGCCGCATCGTCAACATCGCTTCGCAGGCGGCGATCATCGGCATCGAAGGCCATGTCGCCTATTGCGCTTCCAAGGCTGGATTGCTTGGCATGACCCGATGCATGGCGCTGGAATGGGCCCCGCGCGGCGTCACCGTCAATGCGATTTCGCCGACCGTGGTCGAGACGGATCTGGCGTTGGTCGGCTGGGCCGGCGAAAAGGGTGAGCGAGCGCGCGCCGCCATCCCCACCCGCCGGTTTGCCCAGCCCTGGGAAATCGCAGCCGCCGCCTGCTTCCTCGCCGGCGAGGGCGCGGCGATGATCAATGGCGAAAACATGCTGGTCGACGGCGGTTATACCGTCATCTGATCGGGTAAAGCCCCCTCCCCTGCCCCGAAAGGGGAGGGCGGGGCCAAGCGAAGGGCCAGCCATTCATGAAAATGCAGACCGAGCCGCCGGCCAGCGGCGCCAATATCCTGGAAATCGCCCGCGGCATGCGCGGCAGCCTGCGCAAATCGGACCGCAAGGTCTGCGACGTCGTGCTTGCCGATCCCAGGCGTATCCTCACCGCCACGGTCGCCGAAACCGCCGATCTCGCCGAGGTCAGCCAGCCGACCGTCATCCGCTTCTGCACCGCCATCGGCTGCGAGGGGTTTCAGGATTTCAAGCTGCGCCTGGCGCAGGCGCTGGCGCTCGGCCTGCCGGCCACCCATTCCGTCATCGCAGATACCGATACGCCCGACGATGTCGCCGACAAGATCTTCGACTACATGATGACCAGCCTCGACTGGGCGCGCCATCACCTCGACAAGCGGGCGCTGACGGCGGCCGTGGATTGCCTGACGGCGGCAAAACGCATCGAATTCTTCGGTTTCGGTGCCTCGGGCATCGTGGCGCGTGATGCGCAGCAGAAATTTCCGCTGTTCGGTGTGCCCTGCGGCGCGGAAATCGACTCCCACCAGCAGGTGATGACCGTTTCCATGCTGGGGCCGGGCGATGTCGCCGTGATGATTTCCAACACGGCGGCGACACGTTCCATTGTCGAGATCGCCCGGCTGGCCCGGGCGCGCGGCGCCCGTGTCATCGGCCTTGTCGGCATGAGGGGAGCGTTGACAGCGGAATGCGATATCGTGCTGCGCGCCGAGACGCTGGAAAACACCAATATCTATACGCCGACCATTTCCCGCATCGCCGCACTGACCGTCATCGATATTCTTTCCACCTCGGTGGCGCTGCGGCGCGGCGCGGCGCATATGGAAGACGTCAAGGAAATGAAGCAGGCGCTTTCCGAATTGCGGATCACGCTTTGAGCATATCGGGAAGGCATATCAACGGCATCGCGATTGTCTTCGCCCTCCCCTTCCTCGCGCTGCTGATGTTCACCTCTTCCCCGACAACCAGCCGCAGGTGCATGCCATAACCGAGGGCGAGGCCGGCCGCGATGCGCTCGACACATTGCGGGCTTGCGCCCGGATCGCTATCGCCCGGCCCGCTTCGGGCGCGGCGGCTTGCAGATCGTCGTCCTGCCGGGCTTTTTGGGCAAGGACACGGCAGAGCGTAAGGAGTTACTAACAAAGAACGGCGTTTCCGCCGATTTCGCCGCGATGCTGCGTCCCCTCCCCGTTTCGCATCCGCCCTGCTCCGCCTTTCTGGGCGAGGCCAATGGCTGGGCGTAGGGCGGTTTCGTGTTCGTCGATCCGCAAGCCGGCGCGATGTCGCAGGAGGATGCGCGCGCTTGTGTCATCGCCGGCTTCGATTACCTGCTCGGCGTGCCGGTTGCCGGCGGCCGGTTCGATTGGAAGCTGTTTCCCGATCCGGCCGCAAGCCTGGTGCTGCTCGACCATGTCAGGCAATGCGCCCATGCTGGCAAGACCGATCATGTGCCGCCGCTGCGCAACAACCGGGGCATCACCAGTCTGCCGTCGCTCTCCTGCGTCCGCGCCGGAATTGCCGCCGCACTGACGGATTGACGGCTATTTTTGATCACGGATTTGTAGTGGCACAACAAAGCGCGGGGTCAACCACTGGAACTTGTGCACCGCAGCGTTCAATTCTGTAGTGCTGTTCCCGAAAATGCTTTCGAACAGGCCGATTCTGATGTAAACATGCACGCACGGAGCGCGACGTCGTAGCGACGCGACATCAGGCATGGAGATCGGGAATGATACGCGAACCTTTCGGCGGCGTCGTCGATGTGGTCACAGGCGGGCTGGGCGGCGGAACGGGGCGATATGAAAAGAAGCTCGGCGACCTCGACGGCCTCTATCTCGATGCCGATGCCCATGAAAAGCTGATGCGGCAGCTCGGCGATCCTCTCGTCTATGCCGTCGAGGATTTTCGCCCGGGCACGCAAGCCGGCGACCTGATCTATGGGGTCACCCGCATGATTCCCGGCAAGGTCGGCGACGAATTCTTTTTCACCCGCGGCCATATCCATGCCAGGGCCGACCGCCCGGAAATCTATTACGGCCAGCAGGGCCGGGGGCTGATGCAGCTCGAATCCCCCGAGGGCGAAACCCGCATCGTCGAAATCGGCCCGCAGACCATCTGTTACGTCCCGCCTTTCTGGATCCACCGCTCGATCAATGTCGGCGAGGAGGATTTGGTGATGGTTTTCGCCTACCCTTCCGATAGCGGCCAGGATTACGGCATCATCGAGCGCTCCAACGGCATGCGCCACCGGGTGATGAGCGACGGCAAAGGCGGTTGGCAACTGGTGGAGAATGCCGATTATCGCCCCCGCGATGCCGCCACCGTCGCCGCCCTGCTCAGCGATTACGCCTGAGGACATCATGACCGTGCTTCAGCCCGCCACCCGCCCGACGCTGTATTTCATCGGCGTCACCACCGCCAAAAGCTCGATCATGAAAGTGTTTCCCGCCTGGGCCGACTATCTCGGCCTCACCGATGCGGCGATCCAGGGCATCGACTTCGCCCTGCATGACGACCCGGCCGCCTATCGCGCCGCCGTCGAGTTCATCCGCGACGATCCCCTGTCGCGCGGTGCGCTGGTGACGACGCACAAGATCGATTTGTTCAATGCCTGCAAGGACATGTTCGACGAGATCGATCCGCATGCGCAACTGATGGACGAAACGAGCTGCATTTCCAAGCGGGAGGGCAGGCTGATCTGCCACGCCAAGGATCCGATTTCTTCCGGCCTCGCCATCGACGGTTTTCTGGGGCCGGATTATTTTGCCCGCACCGGGGCCGACCTGTTTTCCATGGGCGCCGGCGGATCGACCATCGCCTTTACCTGGCACCTGATGCGCCGGTCGCGCGGCGACAATGTGCCGTCCCGCATCGTCATCGCCGATCGCGACCCGCATCGCCTCGACGACATCCGCCGCATCCACGCCGAAATCGACAGCGCCGTGCCGGTCGAATACGTGCTTTCGGTGCGGCTGGAGGACAACGACGCCGTGCTCTGCGGCCTGAAACCCGGCTCGCTGGTGGTCAACGCCACCGGCCTGGGCAAGGATGCTCCAGGCTCCCCCCTGTCACCTGCGGCGGTTTTTCCGGAAGGGGCAATCGCCTGGGATCTGAACTATCGCGGCGACCTCGTTTTCCTCGACCAGGCCCGCGCCCAGCAACAGGCCAAAAAGCTGGGCATCGAAGGCGGCTGGACCTATTTTCTGCATGGCTGGACGCAGGTCATCGCCGAGGTTTTCGATATCGACATTCCAGCCTCGGGGCCGGTCTTCGAAAGGATTTCGGACATCGCCAGGCAAGCCGCCGGGCGCTAGGCGTACCGGGGCAAATGCTCCTTAGCCGGCCTGTCGGTCCTGTTCCCGCCGCAAACACGAGGCAGCTCCGGTCACCCAACACAGGGAAATATTCGATGCCCTTCATGGCCCGCGCAACCACAAGCCCCCTGCCCTCGCTGCTCGCCGAACCTCCGTCGGCATCCCTCGCCATCCACTGGCTCGGCCAGGCCGGCTTCGTCATCGACCTGGCCGGCCGGCGCGTGGTGATCGATCCATGCCTCTCGGATACGCTGGCGACAAAATACCATGGCAGCGAAACGCCGCATGAGCGGATGATGCCCGCGCCGGTGACGCCGGAGGGCATCGCGCATGTCGACGCCGTGCTCGTCACCCACGCCCATACCGACCATATGGACCCCGGCACCCTGCCCGCCTTGCTCGCCACCAATCCCGCCGCGCCGTTGCTGGCGCCAAAGGCGGCGCAGACGCAGGCCATCGACCGCTCCGGCCTCGATGGCGGTCGTCTCATCCCGACGGATGCCGGCGAGCGCCTGGTGTTCGGCCCGCTGACCATTCTCCCGACGCGGGCGGCGCATGAGGCGCTAGAGCGGGACGACGAGGGGCATCACCGCTTTCTCGGCTACGGGATCGAGGCGGACGGCCTTCGCATCTGGCATTCCGGCGATTGCGTGCCGATCGAGGGGCTGGTCGAGGAGGTCGCGGCATGGAAGCCGGATATCGCCCTGCTGCCTGTCAACGGCCGACGGCCGGAACTTTCCGCACGCGGCATCGCCGGCAATTTTTCGCTCGAGGAGGCGGTGGAGTTGACCCAGGCCATTGGCGCAGGCGCCGCCATCCTGCATCACTACGGGCTGTTTGCATTCAACACCGAAAGCCCCGAGAGGATCGATGCGACGATTGCGGCGCATCCGGACCTGGCGCTTTTTCGGGCGCGGACCGGGATGGTCATAACGCTGGATCGATAGTGGCATACCTTGTCAGGTGACAAGGTTTTTGGAAGGGAGGCGGCTACCGCCCGATGCCTCCCGGTTGTTTCGAAACCTTGTCAGATGACAAGGTCCAGCAACCCCCGAACGGATCTCCTTCCCTTCTTCCATATTTTAAAGGACCGGGGCCGTTGCGTGTTGGTCGGCCTCGTTCCGCTAGAATCCTTTCGTGTCCGAGGGGAGAAGGGTTGGGCGAGGGCGTGTCTTTCATGGAGAGCGTTTTCAGAAGACGGCCAGCGGCAACCACGGCATGCCAACAGGCCCTTGCAGAGTTACAAAACAAAACCGCCGCCCTCTTGCGAAGGCGGCGGTCGTTGTGTTCAGGCTTTGAAGATAGTTATTTCATGGTCGGGATGGAGAATTCGGCGCCGTCCTTGATGCCGGAGGGCCAGCGGGAGGTGACGGTCTTGGTCTTGGTGTAGAAGCGGAAGGCATCCGGGCCATGCTGGTTCAGGTCGCCGAAGCCGGAGGCCTTCCAGCCGCCGAAGGTGTAGTAGGCGATCGGAACCGGGATCGGAACGTTGATGCCGACCATGCCGACCTGGACGCGGCTGGCGAAATCGCGGGCGGCATCGCCGTCGCGGGTGAAGATGGCGACGCCATTGCCGTATTCGTGGTCGTTGGGCAGGGCGAGTGCGTCTTCATAGGTCTCGGCGCGAACGATGGAAAGAACCGGGCCGAAGATTTCTTCCTTGTAGATGCGCATGTCCGGCGTGACGTTGTCGAACAGGCAGCCGCCCATGTAGAAGCCGTCCTCATAGCCCTGCATCTTGAACCCGCGCCCGTCGACGACCAGGTCGGCGCCTTCCTGGACGCCGAGATCGACGTAGCCCTTGATGCGCTCCAGGGCCTGCTTGGTGACGACGGGGCCGAAGTCGGCGGACGCATCGGTGGAGGGGCCGACCTTCAGGCTTTCGACGCGCGGCACCAGCTTGGAAAGCAGGCGCTCGGCGGTGTCCTTGCCGACGGGGACGGCGACCGAGATCGCCATGCAGCGCTCGCCGGCCGAGCCGTAGCCGGCGCCGATCAGGGCGTCGACGGTCTGGTCCATGTCGGCGTCGGGCATGATGATCAGGTGGTTCTTGGCGCCGCCGAAGCAATGGGCGCGCTTGCCGTTGGCGGTGGCGCGGCCATAGATGTACTGGGCGATCGGCGTCGAGCCGACGAAACCGATGGCCTGGACGTCCTTGTCGTCGAGCAGCGCGTCGACGGCTTCCTTGTCGCCGTTGACGACGTTGAAGATGCCCGCCGGCAGGCCGGCTTCGATGAACAGTTCGGCAAGGCGCATCGGCACGCCCGGATCGCGCTCCGAGGGTTTCAGGATGAAGGCGTTGCCGGAGACGATGGCGGGGCCGGCCTTCCACAGCGGGATCATCGCCGGGAAGTTGAACGGCGTGATGCCGGCGACGACGCCGAGCGGCTGGCGCATGGAATAGGTATCGATGCCCGAGCCGGCATTGTCGGTGAACTCGCCCTTGAGCATATGGGCCGCGCCCAGGCAGACTTCGATGACTTCGAGGCCGCGCTGGATGTCGCCCTTGGCGTCGACGACGGTCTTGCCGTGTTCACGGGCCAGCAGCTCGGCCAGCGAATCATATTCGGCCTCGACCAGTTCCAGGAACTTGCGCATGATGCGGATGCGGCGCTGCGGGTTCATCGCGCCCCAGGCGGGCTGCGCCGCCTTGGCGTTTTCGACGGCCTCGCGCACCTCTGCCGAGGTCGCCAGCGCGACCTTGCCCTGGATGGTGCCGTCCATCGGCTGGAAGATGTCCGCCGTCTTGCCGCTCTTGCCGGCGACATGCTTGCCGCCGATGAAATGTCCGACTTCCCGCATGGGTCTAGCCTCCCTGATGTTTCCGTTGACGAGATGGGCGGATCATGGCTTTAAATTTTGATCATAGCAAGACGAGGTTCGGCATATCCGTTGTGCGGAAATAGATGTTCGAACGCGGGAGAGAGGGCATGAAGGATGACATTTTCGCCATGGCGTGTAGCCACTTCGGCCCTGCGCATCCCTTTTTCTCCCGGGAGGAGAAAGGGAAAACGGCGCCGGTGTGCCGTATCGAAGACCGCCTCGCGGGGGGAGGGCAGGGCGGGCGGGCTCGCAAGGCGGGGGCGCGGGCATGAACTGGGATGACGTGCGCATCTTTCTCGCGGTCGCGCGCGCCGGGCAGATTCTCGCCGCCGCGCGCCGGCTGGGGGTGAACCACGCGACGGTGGCGCGGCGGGTGAGCGCGCTGGAGGCGGCGCTGAAGACCCGGCTGCTCACCCGGCGCACCAATGGCTGCGACCTGACGCCGGCGGGCGAGGCCTTCCTGCTCTCGGCCGAGCGCATGGAAGCGGAAATGCTTTCGGTGCGCTCCTCGCTGGGGGATGAGGATGTCGCGGTCTCCGGCTCGGTGCGCATCGGCGCGCCGGATGGTTTCGGCGTCACCTTTCTCGCACCGCGCCTCGGCGAACTGACGGCGCGGTATCCCGATCTGAAAATCCAGCTCGTGCCGGTGCCCCGCTCCTTCTCGCTGTCGCGGCGCGAAGCGGATATCGCCATCACCGTCGAGCGGCCGGACCAGGGCCGCTCGGTGGCGCGAAAACTGGTGGATTATTCGCTGGGCCTCTATGCCAGCCGCGCCTATCTGGCCGACAACCCGCCGCCCGCCGCAATCGACGACCTCGCGGGCCATCGCCTCGTTGGCTATGTCGACGATCTCGTCATCAATCCCTCGCTGAACTACGCCCCCGACATCACCCGCGACTGGAAGCCGGCCTTCGAGATCTCCAGCGCGCTGGGGCAGGTGGAGGCGGTGCGGGCCGGCGCCGGCATCGGCATCCTGCATGCCTTCATCGCCAGGCTGCATGACGACCTGGTTCCGGTGCTGCCCGAAAAGACCATCCGCCGCGCCTATTGGCTGTCCTACCATGAATCCGTGCGCTCGCTGCGCCGCATCCATGTCGTCGCCACCTTCATCTCGGATGCCGTGGCCAGGGAGGCGGCGCGGTTCTGAGCCCATGCGTGGCGCCGCGAAAAAAATGCGGTTACGCAATTTTTCCTGCGCAGGGGCAGGCGGCGGGACGCGCCGACGATGCGCGACAGACCGGCCGGAGAGAAAGAAGGGGGGGAGGGAGAAAGGGGAAACCAAGGGGTACCCGCGGGGCAGCAATTTTTGGGGGGGGGGGGGCCGCCGCGCGGGCCGCTTCCCCGCGGGAACCCCCCAACCCGCCGGGATTCGGGCGTTTTTACCCTCCTGGGCCTAGCTTCGGCCCAGCGCGCCCTTGCGCCGCAGCCCCGCCATGACGGCGACCATCTTCCAGAAAAACGAATTCGGCCCCGCTGTCGCCAGACACGCGGCCGGGTGACATCCACGGGGGTTTCTCCTTGCGTACACGTTTCAACCTCATGGCCAAGATCCTGATAGTGGCGTCGTTGGTCGTCGTCGCGTCGCTCACGGGCTTCTCGGTCTATATCGACAGCCTGCAGCGCCAGACCACCGCCAGGGGCATCGGTGAGGACATCCAGTCGTCAGGAGAGCTGGCGGCGACCGGCATCGCCAACTGGCTGAATGCCCGCGTGATGCTCACCCAGTTCGCCGGCGACATCGCCGGCAAGGCGCCGTCGAACGACGCGATGCTCAAAGGCTTCGACAACCCGATGATGACGCGCGAATTCTCGATGATCTATTTCGGCTCCGAGCAGGACGGTTCGTTCACCCGCCTGCCGGCCGCCGAAATGCCCAAGGGTTACGATCCGCGCCTGCGCGGCTGGTACAAGGATGCCGTCGCCGCGCGCGGCCCGATCATCACCGATCCCTATACCGATGCCGCCTCCGGCGAGCTGGTGCTTTCGGTCGCCTCGCCCGTGGAGCGCGACGGCAAGCTGGCCGGCGTCGCCGGCACCGATTTCTCGCTCACCAGCCTGCTCGGCATGATCCGCGATATCGACATGGGCGGCATCGGCTCGGCCTTCCTGGTCAACAAGGACGGCATGGTCCTCGTCCACCCCGACAACGCCATGCTCGCCAAGAAGCTCGGCGACATCTTCCCCAAGGAGACGCCGGTCATCGGCGCCGGCCTCAGCCAGACCGAACTGGCCGGCAAGCCGGTGCTGGTCAACTTCATTCCGGTGCATAACCTGCCGGTCGAAGGCTGGTATCTCTGCGTCATCGTGGATCGCGACATGGCCTATGCCGCCGTCGGCGAATTCCGCATCGCCGCCACCATCGCCACCGTCGTCGGCGTCGTCGCCATGGTCGGCGTGCTCGCCGTGCTGCTGTCGAACATGGTCGTCCGCCCGGTCGTGCGCATGACCGGCATGATGAGCAAGCTGGCGCGCGGCGATGTTTCCGAGGAAATTCCCGAAGCGCACCGCACCGACGAGATCGGCCAGATGGCCGCCGCCGTCGCCGTGTTCCGCGACAATATCGTCGAGCGCGGCCGCCTGACCCGCCAGGCCGAGGAAAACCAGGCGCTGACCGAGCGCGAACGCCAGGAGCGCGAGGCGCTGAAGGCGCGCGAGGCGGAAACCGTGGCCTTTGCCACCCACACGCTGGCCGATGCGCTGGGCCGCCTCGCCGATGGCGACCTCGTCTACCGCATCGAAACGCCCTTCGCCGGCGATCTCGACCGGCTGCGCCTCGATTACAACGGCTCCGTCTCCAAGCTGAACAAGGCGCTCAACACCGTGGGGCAGAAGGCGATGGCCATCGATGGCGGCGCCAACGAGATCCGCACCTCCGCCGACCAGCTGGCGCGGCGCACCGAGCAGCAGGCGGCCTCCGTCGAGGAGACCGCCGCCGCGCTGGAAGAGATCACCACGACCGTCAAGGACAGCGCGCGGCGCGCCGAGGAGGCCGGCAATCTCGTCACCCGCACCCGCGCCGGCGCCGAACAGTCCGGCGAGATCGTTCAGCGTGCCGTCGGCGCCATGCAGGGCATCGAGAAATCCTCCGACGAGATCTCCAACATCATCGGCGTCATCGACGACATCGCCTTCCAGACCAATCTTCTGGCTTTGAATGCCGGCGTCGAGGCGGCGCGCGCGGGCGAAGCCGGCAAGGGATTTGCCGTCGTCGCCCAGGAAGTGCGCGAGCTGGCGCAGCGCTCGGCCAAGGCCGCCAAGGAGATCAAGGCGCTGATCACCACCTCCGGCGACCAGGTGCGCGCCGGCGTCGATCTGGTCAACCAGACTGGCAAGGCGCTGGACGTCATCGTGCGCGAGGTGCAGGAGATCAATGCCCATGTCCACGCCATCGTCACCGCGACGCGCGAGCAGGCGACGGGGCTGCAGGAGATCAACACCGCCGTCAACACCATGGACCAGGGCACCCAGCAGAACGCCGCCATGGTCGAGGAACAGACCGCCGCCAGCCACGGCCTCGCCGGCGAGGCGGCTGAGCTTGCCGCCCTGCTCGCCCAGTTCCGCCTGGACGGCGCACCGGCTTCGCCCCGGCAGACGCGCAACATCGCCTACGCGGCCTGAGGCGACGCAAGCTGCGCACGACAGGCCCTTCGCGACGGAACGCCGTCGCGAAGGGTTTTTTGCGTGAAGGGGAGGGGAAGCCCTCTCATCAAACCGGCCGTTCGATGCTATCACCCTGAAAAACCGCATTCAGGAGGCAAAGCCGTGAGCGAGCGTTGGAACAAGGGCGTGACTTTGGCGCTGGAAGGCCCGGGCAAATTCACGACGATCAGCACGCTGCAACAGGCCTCATGGGCGCTCATCGAGGATTGGCCGACCGAGGACGGCGAAGCCCTGGACCGCGCCCTGCTGATCATCGAGGCCGCGCTCAAGGGCAGGAAGACGCCCGAGCAGGCAAGAATGGCCTTCATCGCCGCAGCGCATGAAGCGCAGATCGAGATTCGCGAGTAGCCGCGGGCCACTGGACGTCTGCAATGGCCGTACCAACTGACGATGGTCATCACGCAGATGCGCCAACAGCGGACATCCCTAATAGTGTACAGGAATGTCAGCAATCGACCCGAATCCGCCTTTCACCGAGCTAGTCCATCATCTGGTTAGCGGCCGCTGTTGTTTTGCGACTACTTGCAGCCGCTTCGCCCAATTGATCGTTAGAAAGCTCCTGCTCAACTACTTATCCGATTTGCGCACATCGATTGTGGCGTACTTCGGCGGGTGAAGATATTGCTCCGGTAAGCGGTCTTCGAGGCCGCGCGCAAATTCCGCAGCTGTCTGAAAGTGCCCGGTTTCAATTAGAGGTTTTATCGCCTCGAAAAGGGACATATATGAACGTAGATAGGCGGTCGGGTGCTCTCGATTGAGCGCTGGAAGCTGAACACCCAAAGCGGACAATGAAAGCGAGGTGCTGGTGATTTGTCCCGCCACATACGTGAGCTGGTCTTCCATCGAGCCACCTTGGTTGGTGATAGCTGTTGCCTTTTCAATAGCTTCTATAGCCAGGCCAATCCGACGAGACGCTTCTACCGCGTCGGCTGTTACTACTAATGTGTCGCCAGTGGCGATCTCAGGCCGAGAGCTTTTGCGCTCCACCATCCAGCGCAAAACATACCCGAATGAAGCGCTGGGAACGGCAACAACGACGACATCGTAAAGTGGCAGCGCGCGTAGAGCCGAAGTCTTCTTTAGTAGGAACTGAATCTGGTTACTCGGACTATCAAACCATCCAAGCTCGGTTCCTAACGCGCTCAGCCACGAAGCCAAAAGTGGCGTGAGCACCAGAGTTACAAATAGCCCACATAAGCCCACCATTATTTTCTTCATGTCAACCCAGTCCAAACTTAGACATCCCAGCGGTTGTGGAAATCTATTTGCAATAATCACTTGTGATTCCGATATCCGCCAGCTAGCCGTAGAGCGGAAGGGGGAACGTTATGGCATTCTCGATTAAATTTCGACTGCAGTTTGAGGGTGATGAGGCTGATTTAAACAGATTGCCAGCGCACGACGGGATGGTGTCGCTCGAAGGGATAAGCTGGTCGTTTTCGGTTCTTGCGAACTACCTTGCGACAGGCAAAATAAAGAAGAGTGGAGTTATGTCCACTGCCGCAATGGTTTACATTGAACCTGCCAGGAAGGGCAGTTTCATAAATGACCTGATTGTCCACGTCTCCGATCCTGACAGTCTTTTTATGACGAAGGCGGTCGGCAAATTCGGAGCCGCCACCCTATCTGCGGTCTTCGGCACCTTTGTTGGATATGCCTTGAAAAGTGTCACCGGGCAGCAGGACCAGCTGACATCGCAGGAAAGGCGTTGGCTTTCGAAGTTTCCGAAGGGGGATGTGGAGGCGATGATAGATGCTGTCGAAGCCTCCATTAAACGAGCCCACACGGTCATTGGCGAGGGAGCGACCACCCTCAACATCAAGAAGTCCACCACCAGCTTGCTTACGTTAGACGACGACACAAAAAGCTATGTGAACGCCAACATACCCGGGCTCCAAGTTACGACTAAAACCGTTGGCGTTGGAGCATATGACGCCAACAGCGGCAATGGCCGAGTATTTCTCCATGGGGTCGGCAAGACCGTATCTTTCCATGTGGATAAAAAGAAAGTCTCTGCTACGACTAGACAGGCGATAAGCAAGAGTCTTGATCGGTACGTCAATGAGCGCCCAAGCGAAATCGAGGTAGTCTGTGACGAGATACTCGCGCTGGATGGCCGGATTAGAAAGCTCATAATCCACAAAGCGAAATGGGTCCTGCCCTAAATCTAGGTGACGGGAGTGTCCGACCATGGCGCGAAGCGGTCGTAATCTCACTGTCCTCTACCCACCCTTCCCGGACATGTTAAGTTGGGTCCAGAATGACCGCTTCGGGCCGATTCCGGACATATCAAGCCGCCTGCGTTCTGCGGCCTCTTCCGCATAGCCGATCTCCCGATCGGAGCGATATCCGACAAAGGTCAGTGATTTCAAGAAATGCGGCGTGGCTGCAAAAGCATCGCAAAACCGGTAAGCTCTGTCGCGGCGGATTCTCATGGAGGTGGTTCATGCCCCGTTTTCTTGCCGTTTACACCATGAAATCGGAAGACGTCGCGTCTTTCAGAAACATGCCGAAAGCCGATCAGGACGCTGTCGATGCCGTCGGGGTCAAACAGTGGGCGGCCTGGGAGGAAAAAAATGCCGCGTCAATCCTGGATCGTGGCGGCATGGTGGGCAAGACCACGCGCGTCACCCGGGACGGCGTCTCCGAGGCGGTCAATCCGTTCTGCGGCTATCTGGTCGTCGAGGCCGAGAGCGCCGATGCCGCCGCTCAGCTTTTCCTCGACCATCCCCACATCACGGTCTTTCCCGGCGATGGCGTCGATATCATGCCCTTCGTCACCTAAGTGCTTGCGCCCGCGGCGGCTTAGCGGTGGAAGCCCGCGCCGGGCCGAAGCCGCCATGCGTTTTCGGCCGCGACACCTTGGAAAGGGTTACGAGGCCGAGAAGGTCACCGTCACGCCGCGCTGGCGAAAATAGGCCTGCATCAGCTTGCGGCCCGAGCGGTTGTTCTGCACGAGCTTCGCCGGGTCGAAGACGGCCTGTTTCAGGCCCTCGCGCGTCAGCGCCGCCTTGAGGGTGGCGATATGCGTGTCGAGATCGGCATTGTCCGCCTGGAGCGATTGATAGATGCGGTCTGTTGCCTCTGCTACGGTCGGTTCGCTCAATGCTTGCACTCCTGTTTCGGCTGGCGGGGGCCAGGGTTCTTCTTCGCCCTGACCCTATCGCGGCGAATGATGGCGCCGTCAATGGGGCAGCGTGCCGGGCAGGGGAGGCGCGGTTGTGTCTCGCGCGCCGCATGTACCGTAAAATGACGTGTCGCGCGGTCCAGAAATCAATTCCGATTTGCCGGCCTTTGCTGTAGAACCCCTCGCGCGGCCCTGGAAGGCGGGCCGCCGGCAGGGCCGATGAACCTTCCGCCGGGCATGGCGAGACCGGCCGCCAGTTTTGAGGATAGTGCACAGATGAGCAAGAAAATCGTTCCCGTCATCCTGGCCGGCGGCAAGGGCACCCGGCTCTGGCCGCTGTCGCGCGCCACCGCGCCCAAACAGTTCATCCAGTTCGTCGGCGACCAGACCCTGTTCCAGGAAACGCTGATGCGCGTGTCCGACACCGCCGTCTACGAAGCGCCGATCGTGCTGACCAACGAGGAATTCCGCTTCCTCGTCGCCGAACAGGCGCGCGAGGTGGGCGTGGCGCTCTCCACCGTGCTTCTGGAGCCGATGGCGCGCAACACCGCGCCGGCCGTCGCCGCCGCTGCTGCCGTCGTTGCCGAGCGTTTCGATGCCGATACCGTCATCCATGTGTTGGGTTCGGATTACGAAATCGACGCCAACGCCACCTATTTCGATTGCGTGCGCACCGCCCGCGATGGCGCCGCCTCCGGCAAGCTGGTGACCTTCGGCATCACGCCGACCGAGCCGGCCACCGGTTATGGCTATATCGAGGGCGGCACGGAGGTCGGAAACGGCATTCAGGCCGTCAAGCGCTTCATCGAGAAGCCGGTTCTGGAAAAGGCCGAGGACATGCTGGCCGCCGGCGGTTTCTACTGGAATTCCGGCATGTTCATGTTCAAGGTCTCGACGCTGCTGGCCGAAATGAACGAATATGCGCCGGACGTTGTGCGCGCCGCCAGCGAGGCCGTGCGCGCCGCCGTCAACGATCTCGATTTCACCCGCCTCGACGCCGAAGCGCTTTCGAAGAACCCCGACATTTCCATCGACTATGCGATCATGGAAAAGACCGCCAATGCCACGGTCGTGCCTTCGCCCTTCCGCTGGTCGGATCTGGGAAGCTGGGATTCGGTGTGGAAATCCGGCGACCGCGATGCCGACGGCAATGTCGCCACCGGCAATACGACGGTCGTCAACACCCGCAATTCGCTGGTCATGACCCATGGCGTGCATCTGGCGGTGCAGGGGCTGGAGGACGTCGCCGTCATCGCCAGCGAGGATGCCGTCTATGTCGGCAATCTCAAGGACAGCCAGAATGTCGGCAGCCTCGTCAAGCTTTTGGCGAAATCGCCCAAGACGTCGAAGCTGACCGAGCTGCACCCGACCTCCTACCGCCCCTGGGGCGGCTATACCTCGATCTGCAACGGCGACCGCTTCCAGGTGAAGCGCATCTTCGTGACGCCGGGCAAGAAGCTGTCGCTGCAGAAGCACCATCACCGCTCCGAACACTGGATCGTCGTCAAGGGCACGGCGGAAGTGACCGTCGGCGACAAGGTGCAGATGCTGCGCGAAAACGAATCCGTCTACATCCCGCTCGGCGAAATGCACCGCCTCGCCAATCCCGGCAAGATCATGCTGGAACTGATCGAGGTGCAGACGGGGTCGTATCTGGGCGAAGACGATATCGTGCGTATCGTCGATGAGTTCGGGCGGACCTGAGCCTGTCATCCTTATCCCTCTCCTTGCCATGTCGGGGGGAGGGGACTTGCACGGCGACTAAGCGCCCGTGAACTGTTTGTATTGCGCTTTCAGGCGTTCCTTCATGGCATCGGTAAAATGGCCGGAAATCGTCGGCCTGCCCTTCGCGTTTGAAAAATAACGCGGGGACCAGGGAAGCGTCAGGTGATCGCTCAGATCGAAGACGGTATCGACGCTCAGCCCGCAGGCCCGCTTCTCTTCGGCATCGTCCACATGCAGGCCGCGCGGCGGATTGAACTTGTCGATCTGCTTGGTTCCGTAGATGACAACGACATAGCCGACGGCATGGCGCACGCCCTTGATCAGGGTGTCGCGCCGATAAACCCTGCGCACCAGGCAAGGCCGCGCCACGGGACCGGGCTCAAGCCCCTGCTGTCGATACGGAAAATGGCACCAGATAATATCAAAAGCGACCGGCAAGGCGGTCGCTTCGAGATCGAAAATATCGTCGGGACCGAGGTCCGGCAATTACCAGCCAACCTCTCCGACCGGCACCAGGTCATCGGGCGTCGGCCCGAAGCGGTCTTCAACATCCTTCCGCACGGCGGCTTTCCATTCGTCCGGCGACATGCCGTTATAGTCGGCTTCTTCGGCTGGGGGTTTGGAAAAGGCGCGCGCCTTTCCATCGTCCGCGCGGCTGTGGCGCGGGTGATGATGGGGTATGCTGGATTTCGCGGTGGCCATTCTCAACTCCCGGAATCCCAAACGGCGAGGATTCAACGTCCTTAAACAATAGGCGTTCCCGACGTCGTTTGCAATCCAGCCCTCACTCCTCGTCGAACGCCAGCGTCGGCTGCAGCTTCACATGCTGCGCGACGGTGATCGAGCGGTAGGTCTTGATGATCGGGCAGCGGCGCATGAAGTCGCGGGTGACTTCGCGGAATTCTTCCATGTCGGCGACGTTGAGGCAGGCGAGGATATCGGTGTCGCCGGTGATGACGTCGCAGCAGGAGACATAGGGCGAGGCGCGCAGCACGTCGATCAGCGCGTTGAACATGTCGAGCTGGTGCGAGGACAGCGAGATTTCGATCCACAGCGACAATTTGCGCTCCGAATAGGCGCGGTTGACCACCGAGATATCGCCGAGGATGACGCCGGCGTCGCGCAGGCGGCGGATGCGGCGGTGGCAGGCGGGCTGGGAAATGCCGACCTTGTCGGCCAGTTGCTGGAAGGTCAGCAGGCTCGATTGCTGCACCAGGTGTACGAGCTTTTGCGACATCGCGGGACTCCATGATAGATGTGCCCGTTTGCTAGAGCCTTTCCCCCGCCGTGGCAAGGCGAGCGCGGCGGAAGATTTATGCGTGACGAGCCGCATCCGGTTATGAATTTCTCGCCCCGGCGGATCACTATGAGAAAACCATAATCCCCGCCAATGCCATACTCGCCTCCGGGCCGGCTTCGGGAGGCGGCCCCGGAATTTCAAGGGACGGGGAATTTTGGTTCGCATGCCGCACTACGTTGCCGACACCACGCTGGCGCAAGGGGCCTGCGATGCCCACGATCCGACCGGCGCGGTGGTGCCGCCGATCCATCTGGCGACGACCTTTTTGCGCCCGCCGGAAGGCTATTCGGCGGATGGCTGGAGCTATAGCCGTTATGGCTATCCGGGGCTGGAGCAGCCGGAAGCGACGCTGAAGGTGCTGGAAGGCGCTGCCGATTGCCGGCTGTTCGCTTCGGGCATGTCGGCGATGACGGCGGTGCTGCTGGCGCTGAAGCCCGGCGATCACTGCGTTTTCCCCATCGACATGTATCACGGGCTTCGCACCTGGCTGAAGCAGTACTCCGCCCATTGGGGCATCGGCATCGACCATGTCGACATGACCGACCTCGATGCGGTGCGCGAAAAACTCGTGCCCGGCGCGACGCGCCTCGTCTGGGCGGAAACGCCCTCCAATCCCCATTGGCATATCTACGATCTCGCCGCCTTGGCCGAGATTGCACACGCGGCCGGCGCGCGCCTCGTGGTCGACAATACCGTGGCGACGCCGATCCTGACGCAGCCGATCTCTTTCGGCGCCGATCTCGTCGTCCATTCCGCCACCAAATATCTGAACGGCCATTCCGATGTGCTGGCGGGTGCGGCGCTCACGGCGAAGGCCGACGATTTCTGGGAAAAGGTGGTGTTCAACCGGGATTATACCGGCGGGCTGCTTGGCCAGTTCCAGGCCGCCCTCCTGATGCGCGGCATGCGCACGCTGCATCTGCGCGTCGAGCGCGCCTGTCGGTCGGCCGAGGCCTTGGCGGCGGCGTTGCAAGACCATCCGCGGATCAAGGCGGTGTTTTATCCGGGCCTGAAAAACCATCCCGGCCATGGGCTGGCGGCGCGGCAGATGCGCGGCGGCTTCGGCGGCATGGTCTCGGCCATCGTCGAAGGCGGCCGCGACGAGGCGGAACGGGTGATGCAGCGCACGCGCATCTGGAAACCGGCGACCTCGCTCGGCGGCGTCGAAAGCCTGATCGAGCGGCGCGAGGCGGTGGAAGGGCCGAATTCGCATGTCGATGCGGCGCTGCTGCGCTTTTCGGTCGGCATCGAAGGCACGCAGGATCTGATCGACGATATTTTCAGCGCCCTCGAAGCGGGCAGATAACAGGCAGCAAAGGGATAGATCGCATGGGAATGAACGACATCAACCTGCTCGGCGAACAGTCGCGGCGGCATTTTCTGAAGACCTCGGCGCTGCTCGGCCTCACGGCCGCCTCCGCCTCGACCATGATCGGCCGCGCCTTTGCGCAGGAAGCCGTGAAGAAGGGCGGCACGCTGAAGATCGGCATGCGCGGCGGCTCGACCACCGATACGCTGAACCCGACCACCTATTCCAACGCCGTGCCGCTGCTCATCGGCTATGCGATCATGAACGGTCTGATCGAGATCGACGAGAAGGGCGTGCCGCGCCCGGAACTGTTCGAAAGCTGGGAGATCGGCGCCGGCGGCACCGAATGGGTGTTCAACGTCCGCAAGGGCGTCTCCTTCCATAACGGCAAGGCGATGACCGCCGACGACATCCTCTATTCGCTGTCGCTGCACACCGGCAAGGACAGCAAGTCGGCCATCGCCGGCTCGCTGAGCCATGTCAAGGAGGTCACCAAGCTCGACACGCACCAGGTCAAGATCACGCTCTCGGCCCCGGATGTCGACCTGCATTATGCGCTGAGCGATTACCACATCCTCGTCGTGCCCGAGGGCTTTTCGGACTGGGCCAATCCGGTCGGCACCGGCGCCTTCAAGCTGGAAAGCTTCGATCCGGGCGTGCGCTGCGTGCTGGTCAATGCCGGCAATTACTGGAAGGACGGGCGCGGCAATGTCGAGCGCATCGAGATCACCGTCGTCAACGATATCGTGCAGCGCATGAATGCGCTGGTCGCCGGCCAGGTGGATGTCATCAACGACGTCGACAAGCGCGCCGTCGACCTGTTCAAGGCGGCCCCCGGCATCGAGCTGGTGCAGGCGCCGGGCGGCTGGCACACGATCATGGCGATGCAGAGCGACGTCGCGCCGTTCAACAATGCCGATTTCCGCCTGGCGCTGAAATATGCCTGCGACCGCGAGCAGATCCTTTCGGCGCTGTTCAACGGCTTCGGCCGCGTCGGCAACGACCAGCCGATCCCGGTTTCCGATCCCTTCTTCAACAGCGAATTGCCGCAGCGCGCCTTCGATCTCGACAAGGCGAAATTCCACCTGCAAAAGTCGGGGCTGGCCGACAGCAAGATCGTGCTTTCGGCCTCGGATGCGGCCTATGTCGGCGCGGTGGATATGAGCGTGCTGTTCCAGGCCTCGGCCGGCAAGGCCGGGATTCAGGTCGACGTCAAGAAGGAGCCGCATGACGGTTTCTGGAGCAATGTCTGGCTGAAGGCGCCGTTCTGCACCTCCTACTGGGCCGGCCGCGCCTCGGCCACCGACATGCTGGCCTCCGCCTATCGCTCCGGCGCCAACTGGAACGAGACGCATTGGAAGAGCGAAAGCTTCGACAAGATGCTGGACGCGGCGCGCGCCGAAGTCGACGAGGGCAAGCGCAAGCAGCTGATCTGGGACATGCAGGCGATGCTTTCGGAAGACGGCGGCGCGCTGATCCCGGTGTTTTCGGATTGGCTTGATGCGCATCGCAGCCACGTCAAGGGCCATACGCCGCATAGCCAGTTCGACCTGGCCAACGGGCGGCTGTGCGAGAAGGTGTGGCTGGACGCGTAAGCGTTTGAAGCAGGAGGGGTGCCGAAGATCCTTCTCCCCTCGGGGGAGATGGTGGCCGGAAGGGCCGGATGAGCGGGACGGCGGAGCCGAAGTGCCACATGCCTATGTGCCTTCGGCATCCCCTCTCATCCCGCTGCCGCGACCTTCTCTCACGAGGGGAGAATGGGTCGGGGCGATGGCTTCTCCAACAAGGGCCGTGGGCGAGCAAAGCTCCTTCTCCCCGTCAGCGGGATGAGAGGAAAGCGCCGCAGGATTGCCGTGAAAAACCCGCCGTCTGTTGGAACTGCAAAAGCCAAAACCGCTTTCGAGTAGGCGATGAAATGACTAAACCGGCGTTGAGCCGCACAAAAACGGCGAAACCGCCGAATTGGGGGACACTTGCTTAAACTCGTGTTGAGGCGGGCGGCGCTGGGGGTGATGACCCTGTGGGCCGCCTCGGTGCTGATCTTCGCCGGCACGCAGATCCTGCCCGGCGATCTCGCGCAGGCGGTGCTAGCCAACAATGCCACGCCCGAAAACGTCGCGGCCATGCGCCATGAGCTGGGCCTCGACCGTCCGGCGGTGGAGCGTTACGTCGAATGGCTCGGTCACGCCGCGCAGGGCGATTTCGGAAAATCGCTGGTCAACCAGCGCGACGTCGCCAAGGAGCTGGCGCCGCGCCTCTACAACACCCTGTTCCTGGCGGTCTATGCGGCGCTGATCGCGGTGCCGCTGGCGCTCGTGCTCGGCGTGCTCGCCGCCGCCTTCCAGGGCCGCGCCTTCGATCATATCGCCAATGCGGCGACGCTGCTGGCCATCTCGCTGCCGGAATATTTCCTCGGCTATCTGTTGATCAAATGGGTGGCGCTTTACCTCGGCTGGTTTCCGGTGCTCGCCAATGTCGCGCCCGAGACCGGCTTTTTCGGCCGGCTCTATCTCTCGTTCCTGCCGATGCTGTCGCTGGTGCTGGTCATCATCGCCCATATGATGCGCATGACCCGCGCCTCGGTGCTGGCGGTGATGGCGAGCCCCTATATCGAGATGGCCTTTTTGAAGGGCCTGCCGAAATGGCGGGTGGTGGTCGAGCATGCTTTGCCGAACGCGCTGGCGCCGATCATCAATGTCGTGGCGCTCAACCTCGCCTATCTCATCGTCGGCGTCGTGGTCATCGAGGTGGTCTTCGTCTATCCCGGCCTCGGTCAGTCCATGGTCGATGCGGTTTCCAAGCGTGACGTGCCCGTCGTGCAGGCCTGCGGCCTGATCTTCGCCGCCGCCTTCATCACGCTCAACATGGTCGCGGATATCCTGGCGCTCGTCAGCAATCCGCGCCTGCGCCATCCGAGGTGATCCCCATGCAGCTTTTCGGACGCAAAATGCCGCTGAGGGCGCAGATCGGCCTCGCCATCGTCATTATCAACCTGCTGGCGGCGATCTTCGTGCCGGTCATCGCGCCCTATCCGGAGGCCGAGGTCGTCGGCCGCGCCTGGGCGGGATCGAGCGCCGAGCACTGGTTCGGCCTCGACAATCTCGGCCGGGACATTCTTTCGCGCCTGCTTTATGGCGCGCGGCTCTCCATCGGCCTGTCGCTGCTGATCACCACCCTGTCCTTCTCCATGGGCGTGTTCGGCGGTTTTGCCGCCGCCGTGCTCGGCAAGGCGGCGGACATGGTGCTGTCGCGCATCGTCGACCTGCTGCTCTCCATGCCGGCGCTGATCTTCGCCATGGTGGTGCTCTCGGTGCTCGGCACCGACCTGATCGTGCTGATCGTCACCATCTCGGTGCTGGATGCCACCCGTATCTTCCGCGTGGCCCGGGCGCTCGCCATGGATATCGAGGCGCTGGATTATGTCGAGGTGGCGCGGCTGCGCGGCGAGGGGTTGTGGTGGATCGTGCGCCGCGAAATCCTGCCCAATGCCGTGCCGCCGCTGGTGGCCGAATTCGGCCTGCGCTTCTGCTTCACCTTCCTGTTCATCTCGGCGCTCAGCTTCCTCGGCCTCGGCATCCAGCCGCCGAATGCCGACTGGGGCAGCATGGTCAAGGACTATTCGGCGCTGATCATGCTCGGCGTGCCCGCCGTCTTTTATCCGGCCGGCGCCATCGCGGCGCTCACCATCGGCATCAACATGCTGGTCGACTGGCTGCTGTCGATCAACACGGTAAGGCGGTGATTTCCATGACCAACGCGCAAACCCTGCTGACCATCGAAAACCTGCGCATCGAGGCGGCCTCGCAAGCCGGCGGCAAGACGGTGCTGGTCGATAATGTCAGCTTCTCGCTGCGGCGTGGCGAGGTGCTCGGCCTGATCGGCGAATCCGGGGCCGGCAAATCCACCATCGGCCTGTCGAGCATGAATTATACGCGCGGCGGCTGCGCCATTACCGGCGGCCGCATCGTCTTCGACGGCGAGAATATCCTCGAACTTTCCGAAGCCGGAAACCGGGCGCTGCGCGGCGTGCGCATCGCCTATATCGCCCAAAGTGCGGCCGCCTCCTTCAATCCGGCCCTGACCATCGGCAGGCAGGTCTGCGAGGTGGCGGTGCGCCATCACCTGGTTGGCAGGGCGGAAGCGGCGGCCAAGGCGGTGGAACTGTTCAAGGCGCTGGAACTTCCGGACCCGGAGCATTTCGGCGAGCGCTATCCGCACCAGGTCTCCGGCGGCCAGTTGCAGCGCGCCATGGCGGCAATGGCGATGATCGCCGAGCCCGACCTGCTGGTCTTCGACGAGCCGACCACGGCGCTCGACGTCACCACCCAGGTGGAAGTGCTCTCGCTGTTTCGCAAGCTGATCCGCGAGCGCGGCACGGCAGCCCTTTACATCACCCACGATCTCGCCGTCGTCGCCCAGATCGCCGACCGCATTTTGGTGCTGCGCCACGGCAAGATGGTGGAGATGGGCGCGGCGCAGGATATCCTGACCGCGCCGAAGGAAGACTATACCCGCCGCCTGGTCGCCGAACGCGAGGCCGCGACCGCCGATGCCTTCGTTTCCGAAGGGGAGGGGGGCCGCGAGGCGGTGCTGACGCTGGACGCGGTCACCGCCAGCTATGCGGCGCTTCCGCGCGTGGTCGATACGGTCAGCCTGTCGATGGCGCGCGGCGATACGCTGGCGATCGTCGGCGAATCCGGCTCGGGAAAAAGCACGCTCGCCCGCGTCATCGTCGGCCTGCTGCCCCGCGAAAGCGGTAGGCTGATGTTCCAGGGCAAGGAGTTGTCGCCGGGCCTGCGCGAACGCTCGCGCGAGGAGCTGCGGCGCATCCAGATGATCTACCAGATGCCGGACATGGCGCTGAACCCCAAGCATACGCTCCTGGAAATCATCGGCCGTCCCGTCGAATTCTATCTCGGCAAGTCGAAGGCGGAGGTGCGGGCCCGCGTGCTCGAACTGCTGCGCCAGATCGAGCTGCCGGAGCATTTCATCGACCGGCGGCCGACGGAGCTTTCCGGCGGCCAGAAGCAGCGCGTCTGCATCGCAAGAGCACTGGCGGCCGAACCGGACCTGATCATCTGCGACGAGGTGACCTCGGCGCTCGATCCGCTGGTGGCGGAGGAAATCTTGGCTCTTTTGCGCCGGCTGCAGGAGCGGCTGGGGCTGGCCTATCTGTTCATCACCCACGACCTCTCCACCGTGCGCCGCGTCGCCAACACGGTGGCGGTGATGCGCAAGGGCAAGGTGGTGGCCTATGGCAAGACGGCCGAGGTGTTTTCGCCGCCCTATCACCCCTATACGGAATTGCTGCTCGATTCCGTGCCGGAAATGCGTCCCGACTGGCTCGACGACGTGCTGGCGGCGCGAAAAGGCCGGGTGGAGGCGACGCGCTGATTTTTTCCGCTCTCGTACGATTGCATCTGCTGGCGCGGCGCCGCGCCGCGAAAATTGTGCCGCAATCCTGCAACACACGCCGCGCGTCGCAGCGTTTTTCGCCGAAAATGGATTGTGCGACGCATTTCGCTTCGCTATGCAGGGCTTGAACCTGGGCAAATCGGCTTGGCCCATTCCGAGACAGGAATGCTGGCGGCGCGCTGATGGCCTGCAAGCGCCTTCCCGTGTCGTGTAGCGCTTCCTTAATCTGTTCGTGCGAGTCTGGTGTTCTGTTCCGCAAGGCCGAGGGGCTTGCGGCTGCGTACCGCAGATTCCGATCGTCATGGCGTCCTCGCATGTCCGGTCCGGCGCGCGCGGGGGCTTTGGCGATTGTCAAGGCAACCATCGAAGGGGCTTTCATGTCTTCCAAATTCGCAAGATCCGGCGCCGCCGGATCGTGGGGGTATCGCCGCGTTCTTGCCGCCGCCGGCGTGCTCGCCGTCTCGGCGCTGCTAACCTCCTGTTCGCTCGACAACATGCTCACCGAGCGCCCGGCCGCGACCGCCATGGCCAGGCCGCAGGTCCACAAGCCGACCCATAAGGTCGCCGCCGCCAAGCAGCCGCGCGTTTCCGCACCGAAGATCGCGGCCGCCAGGCCGGAGCCGAAGGCCCGCACCTTCGAGGTGAAGATGGCCAATGTCACCGAAGTCGCCGCCTATGGCCGCGGCCCGTATATCTGCTCGCCGAGCGGTTTCGGCCAGAAGTCGCACTGCGTCGCCCGCAGCCTGTTCAACTGAAGTCGATAACAGTCTGCCTCAGTCCTGGCGGGCCGATTGCAGCGGCGTTTCCAGAATGCCGGTGGCGAGGAAGGCTTCGATGTCGGCCTCCGACTGCGCGCAGTCGAGGCCGCAATCGGCAAGCCAGCCCTGCGCATAATAGGTGCGCGAATAGCGCTCGCCGGAATCGCAGATCAGCGACACCAGCGAACCCTGCTCGCCCTTGCGGATCATCTCGGCCGCCTTCCAGCACAAAGCGAACATGTTCGAGCCGGTGGAGCCGCCGACGCGGCGTCCCAGATTGTGCGACAGCGCCCGCATGGCGCCAAGCGCCGCCTTGTCCGGCACGCGCACCATTTCGTCGATCACTTCGGGGATGAAGGACGGCTCGACGCGCGGCCTGCCGATGCCTTCGATGCGCGACGGCTTTTCGCAGGTCGCGGCGCGGTCGTTGCCGGCATAACCGTCGAAAAAGGCGGAGAATTCGGGATCGACGCCGAGCAGGCGGGTCGCCAGCCGCTTGTAGCGGATATAGCGGCCGATGGTCGCCGTCGTGCCGCCGGTGCCGGCGCTCATCACGATCCAGCGCGGCACGGGATGCTGTTCGCGGGCGAGCTGGTCGAAGATCGATTCGGCGATATTGTTGTTGCCGCGCCAGTCGGTGGCGCGTTCGGCATGGGTGAACTGGTCGATGTAATGGCCGCCCAGCGACTCGGCCAGCCGCGCCGCCTCCTCGTAGAGCGAGACGCCCGGCGCGACGAAATGGCAGCGGCCGCCATAATGCTCGATGGTCGCGATCTTCTCGGCCGAGGTGCTTTTCGGCATCACCGCATAGAAGGGCACGCCGATCATCCGCGCGAAATAGGCTTCCGAAACGGCCGTCGAGCCCGACGACGCCTCGACCACCGCGACGCCCTCGCGGATTTTCCGGTTGACCAGCGCATAGAGGAACAGCGAGCGCGCCAGCCGATGCTTGAGGCTGCCGGTCGGATGGGTCGATTCGTCCTTGAGATAGAGATCGACGCCGCGAAACCCGGCTTCGAGCTTGAGCAGATGCGTATCCGCCGACCGCCGCTGGTCCGCCTCGATCAGCGCCACCGCCTGATCCGCCCATCCCCGCCCGGAAATCTGCCCTTGCGTCATTGTTTCTGTCTTTCCTGA